>ENA-ORTF01000089-ORTF01000089.1-human-gut-metagenome-genome-assembly--contig:-NODE-89-length-116973-cov-42.681469_pt1 | contig 116973 bp, 90 predicted proteins | sample MGYA00241908_ERZ509180 | MGnify/ENA primary metagenome ERZ509180 (study PRJEB26280, sample SAMEA2338814) | human gut metagenome | biome: human gut; feature: human-associated habitat; material: faeces... | reverse complement strand
CGGAAGTGGAGGCAGATTAGACAGGAAAACTTCAAAAGAGAAATCCGTGAAAAAGACATCCCCAACAGAAAAGAACATAGCCGGTAGCGTGAAACCGAGCAAACCATCGGCAAGGAAGTATGTTTTTATCTGTTTGGCCAAACGTGTTTGGTCGGATGGATAAAATCATTCTTCCCGGTTTGTCTGCCGTGAGTGACGGCTTGTTCCATTTATGGAATGTGCGGTCATACACGGCTTTCCGCTTCCGGCTCAAAAGGACAACGAAAAAAGAAAAATCGTCAAAACCCCGTAAAAGCACCTCTTTGGCATAAGCACAAAAGAAAGGGGCCTTGTCTCATCAGTCTAAACTATTGTTTAGGCGTGAGGCAAAGCCCTTTTCTCCGCTTATGCGGCAGTCGGCACACGTTCGTTCAAAATCTTTTTGGGCGATGGTGTGCTGACGGATAAAATCGCTTTTACGGAAAAACTTGTGTGAGAAGAAAAAATCAGGAGATTCATTTCTAAATCTCCCGTTTTATTGTTACTTTTGCATACGAAGAGTTCTTTGAAGGTTACGCAACGCACAGAAGAATAATGCAGTAGATAACTAACTAATTCGTAACCTATTACTATTATGAGCGATTACCCAATGCTCATTTCCAATAAATTACACTCTTTTCGTAACTTCAAGGTGCAAAGATACGGCTTTTCATGACGTCACAAAGTTTTTAAAAGATAAATCCATCATCCAACCGACGAAAACCGTTGTTTTTACGACAAATTATTATATAAAAAGCACTTCATACTGAAACTTTTACATAAATACCCGCTTTTATCCATAATAAAACATTATCTTTGTACGCTTTTTTAGATGAAATAATATTAAATCAATTTTTATGATCAATCCTATTGTTAAGACGATCGAGCTGAATGATGGAAGAACCATCACACTCGAAACGGGAAAGCTGGCAAAACAGGCAGATGGTGCTGTTATGCTACGCATGGGTAACACCATGTTGCTGGCTACTGTTTGTGCAGCAAAAGATGCAGTTCCCGGTACAGATTTTATGCCTCTCCAGGTAGAGTACAGAGAAAAATACTCCGCATTCGGACGTTTCCCCGGTGGCTTTACCAAACGTGAAGGAAAGGCTTCAGATTACGAAATCCTCACTTGCCGTCTGGTAGACCGCGCATTGCGCCCTCTGTTCCCGGACAATTATCATGCTGAAGTTTACGTAAATATCATACTTTATTCTGCTGATGGCGTAGATATGCCGGATGCACTGGCTGGTCTGGCTGCTTCTGCCGCACTGGCTGTTTCTGACATTCCGTTCGGAGGTCCGATTTCTGAAGTACGTGTAGCACGTATCGACGGTCAGTTTGTCATCAACCCGACATTCGAAGCATTGGAACGTGCTGACATGGACATCATGGTTGCCGCTACTTATGAAAACATCATGATGGTGGAAGGCGAAATGAAGGAAGTTTCAGAACAAGACTTGCTGGAGGCCATGAAGTTTGCTCACGAAGCAATCAAGGTTCACTGCAAGGCTCAGATGGAACTGATGGAAGAAGTCGGCAAGACTGTAAAACGTGAATACTGTCACGAAGAAAATGACGAAGACCTGCGCAAGGCTGTACACGATGCTTGCTACGAAAAAGCATACGCCATTGCAAAATCAGGCAACAAGAACAAACACGAAAGAGGAGATGCTTTCGATGCTGTTTGCGAAGAATTCAAGGCTCAGTTCTCTGAAGAAGAACTGGAAGAAAAGGGTCCGATGATTGACCGCTACTATCACGACGTAGAAAAAGAAGCAATGCGTCGTTGTATCCTTGATGAAGGCAAACGTCTGGACGGTCGTGCTACTACAGAAATCCGTCCTATCTGGTGCGAAACCAGTCCGCTGCCAGGTCCTCACGGTTCTTCTATCTTTACTCGTGGTGAAACTCAGTCTCTGAGTACTGTTACACTGGGTACAAAGATGGACGAAAAGATTGTAGACGATGTACTCGACCAGCACAAAGAACGCTTCCTGCTTCACTACAACTTCCCTCCTTTCTCTACAGGAGAAGCAAAAGCACAGCGTGGCGTAGGCCGTCGTGAAATTGGTCACGGTCACCTGGCATGGCGTGCATTGAAAGGACAAATTCCTGCAGATTATCCTTACTGCGTACGCGTAGTTTCTGATATTCTTGAATCTAACGGTTCTTCTTCTATGGCTACAGTTTGTGCCGGAACATTGGCTTTGATGGATGCAGGTGTACCTATCAAGAAGCCGGTTTCAGGTATTGCGATGGGATTGATCAAGAATGCCGGCGAAGATAAATACGCTGTATTGTCAGATATTTTGGGAGACGAAGACCACCTGGGTGACATGGACTTCAAGGTTACAGGTACACGCGACGGTATCACAGCCACTCAGATGGATATCAAGTGTGACGGTCTGACTTACGATATTCTGGAAAAAGCATTGATGCAGGCTAAACAAGGACGTGAATACATCCTCGGCAAACTGACTGAATGCATTGCAGAACCTCGTGCAGAACTCAAGCCTCATGCTCCACGCATTGAAACTCTGACTATTCCGAAAGAATTCATCGGAGCTGTAATCGGCCCGGGCGGAAAGATTATCCAGGGTATGCAGGAAGAAACCGGTGCTACTATCACTATTGAAGAAGTAGACGGTGCAGGCCGCATCGAAATTGCAGGAACAAACAAGAAATGCATCGACGATGCAATGCGTATGATCAAGGCTATCGTAGCTGTTCCTGAAGTAGGTGAAGTATACACTGGTAAGGTTCGTTCTATCATGCCTTACGGTGCATTCGTAGAATTCCTGCCGGGAAAAGACGGATTGTTGCACATCTCTGAAATCGACTGGAAACGCTTTGAAACAATCGAAGAAACCGGATTGAAAGAAGGTGATGAAATTGAAGTGAAGTTGCTGGACATCGACCCGAAAACGGGTAAGTTCAAGCTGTCACACAAGGTATTGCTTCCGAAACCGGAAGGAATGACCGAAAATCATCCGAAGCGCGAACGTCGTCCGCAGAACAACCACAAGGATAAAGAATAATCTACTTATATATCCTTTAACCCCAAAGGCTGCCCTCACCGGCAGCCTTTTTTATTTGATACCACCACACACAAAAAGACATTTTTAACATCCCTCCTGAACCATTCTGTTTTTATTTTCGTACTTTTGGGTAAATGAACTTTAAATAGCTATATTATGAACGCAAATCCTGTATTCAGTTTGCACATCCCGACCAAAATTTTGTTCGGATGCGGAGAGTTAAGAAAGTTGGCGACAGAAAAGTTACCCGGCAAGAAAGCCCTGATTGTCATCTCGTCAGGAACCTCCATGAAGAAATACGGCTACCTAGACAAAGTCGTTGAACTGTTGCAAGAAAACAATACAGAATCTATTGTCTATGACAAGATTCTGCCCAACCCGATTAAATCTCACGTAATGGAAGCTGCATCTGTCTGTCGTGAACAGAAATGCGATTTCATCGTTGGACTTGGCGGAGGAAGCAGCATTGACTCTGCGAAAGCCATTGCCGTCATGGCCTGCAACGACGGAGATTACTGGGATTACATCCCGGCAGGCAGCGGAAAAGGACGTCCTGTAACCAAGGCACTGCCCGTAATTGCCATTCCTACCACTGCAGGAACAGGTACGGAAGCTGACCCGTGGAGCGTGATTACCAATGAAGAAGCAAAAGAAAAAATCGGCTTCGGAAGCACACTGACTTTCCCTGTACTTTCTATTATCGATCCGGAATTGATGGTTTCCATCCCTCCGCATCTTACAGCTTATCAGGGATTTGATGCCTTCTTCCATGCAGCCGAAGGTTTCTTAGCAAACTGCGCCACTCCTATCAGCGACTTGTATGCCCTTGAAGCCATTCGTTTATTATACAAATACCTTCCGGTAGCCGTAAAAGACGGACGTAACCTCAAGGCACGCGCCAAAGTAGCATGGGCCAGCACATTGGCCGGACTAGTAGAAGCCACTTCCTGCTGCATTTCCGAGCACTCAATGGAACATGCCATGAGTGCCTTCCATCCGGAACTGCCGCACGGAGCCGGACTGATTGCCATCAGCGAAGCATATTTCGAAACATTCCGTAACGACTGCATGAAACGTTACATGAAAATGGCCGAAATCATGACTCAGCAAAAGAGTAACCGTCCCAGCGATTTTATTGATGCACTGGTACGCATGCAGAAAGAATGCAACGTATACCAATTGAAATTGAGCGACTGGGGAGTGAAAGAAGAAGGACTTCCTCTCATGGTACAAAACGCACGCGACACCATGGGTTCATTGTTTACCCTCGACCCGCGTCCGCTGACCGACGAAGAAGTGTTACAGATTTATCAGAAATCTTTCCGATAAATACCGGAGTCAGATACAAAAAAAAGGAGGAACAGACATTCCTCCTTTTTTTGTATCTCAGTTTTAAAACGTTTAAACCTGTGCCATAGCCTGTTCCAGGTCGGCAATAATATCGTTGACATTCTCAATACCGACAGACAAGCGAATCAAATCAGGAGCCACACCCGCTTCAATCAGCTGTTCATCTGTCAACTGACGATGTGTATGGCTGGCCGGATGCAATACACAAGTACGTGCATCTGCCACGTGAGTCACAATACAAGCCAGCTTCAGACTATCCATAAATTTGATAGCCTCTTCACGAGTTCCTTCCAAGCCGAAAGCAATCACGCCACAAGAACCGTTAGGCATATATTTCTGAGCCAGTTCATAATACTTGTTGCTCTTCAATCCGCAATAGTTTACCCATTTCACTTTCGGATTTACTTCCAGCCATTCCGCTATTTTCTGCGCATTTTCACAGTGACGCGGCACACGCAAATGTAATGTTTCCAGTCCCAGGTTCAACAGAAACGCATTCTCCGGTGACTGTATAGAACCCAAATCGCGCATCAGTTGCGCAGTAGCCTTGGTCATATAAGCCATCTTTCCGAAAGCCTTTGTGTAAGTAAGGCCATGATAAGACTCATCGGGCTGCGTCAATCCCGGGAATTTGTCGGCATGTGCATCCCAGTCAAAATTACCGCTATCTACAATGGCACCTCCCACACAAGTGGCATGTCCATCCATGTATTTCGTAGTAGAATGTGTCACGATGTCTGCTCCCCATTCGAAAGGACGGCAGTTAATCGGAGTAGCAAAAGTATTATCCACGATCAAAGGCACTCCGTGTTTATGGGCAATACGGGCAAATTTCTCAATATCGAGCACATTGATACCCGGATTAGAGATTGTTTCTCCGAACAAACATTTAGTATTCGTACGGAAAGCCTTTTCTATTTCTTCTTCCGGAGCATCCGCATCAATAAAGGTACACTCAATACCCAGTTTCTTCATCGTTACAGCGAACAGATTGAATGTACCTCCATAAATGGTAGACGAGCAGACAAAATGATCGCCTGCCTCACAAATATTAAATACGGCATAGAAGTTAGCTGCCTGACCCGATGAAGTCAACATAGCTCCTACTCCTCCTTCCAATGCTGCAATCTTAGCAGCAACGGCATCATTCGTCGGGTTCTGCAAGCGAGTATAAAAATAGCCGCTATCTTCCAAATCAAAAAGACGAGCCATCTGTTCACTGGTATCATACTTAAACGTTGTACTTTGATAAATAGGCAATACACGAGGTTCTCCTTTTTTCGGAGTCCATCCAGCCTGTACGCAAAGTGTCTCTTTGTTGAATTTCTGTTCCATCTTATATAATATTATTTATCTACAAATCATTCTGACGGACAAAAGTAAGAAATATTCCACCATTGATAGCAGATTTATGAAAAAAAGATGTACATTTGGCGAAAACTTAAAAGCATTACTATGAACGCAGAATTCCAATTCAAGCACGAAATCCCTGTACAAATCCGTTTCAGCGATGTGGACCAATACGGTCACATGAACAATTCCGTCTACTTTTCCTTGTACGACCTGGCGAAAACCTCTTATTTTCGCGATGTATTTGGAGCTGAAGAATGCAATAAATTCAGTGTGGTAGTGGTCAACATCAATGCTGACTTTCTGGCCCCTGTTTTCTTCTCGGATGAACTGGTCATTGAAACAACCGTCATTCACCTGGGACACAAAAGCTTCACGATGCTGCAACGTGCATTCAACAAAGCCAGCGGAGTGCTGAAATGCCAATGCCGTACCGTATTGGTAGGATACGACAACCTCACCAAAGAGCCTATCGAAATTCCAGAAGACTACAAGCAAGCTATCTGCGATTACGAAGGCAAAACTTTAAGCGAACTATCGCAACCTTTACAATAAAAAAATCCTGCCGTTAGGGCAGGATTTCTTATGTTTATATAAACAAAGTTTATTCTTCCGGATTTTCTTCCATCTTCCGTTTCACAAACTTGATTTTCAAGTTGGCTTCTTTCTGTTCTTTCTTGATTTCTTCGATGGCAGACAACACACGTGCCAGCTCATTTAGTTCTGCGACTGCCTTCACATCATTCGGATGCATCACTGTCTTATAATTCCGGTCGCCGATAAATTCCAGACGGATGTTTTTCTTATCACGATTGGCTACCAGAAATGCAATCACCCCTCCGTCATTACCCAGTTTATAGTCGGCTTTTTCTACCGGACGTCCTAAGTCTGTAGTTTCATAACTATCTATTGACGTAGGAGTCTCCGCAAAAGTATCATCCACAGAAACCTTTACAGCCGTATGATGAATACTTCCTCCCGCACAATAAATAGAGGTCAGCGACATCTCTCCTAATTCGCTCACCTGCGCACGCAAGAACGAACGGCCGATGTTTTTTTCGACTACCTGAGTGGGATAGAAATAATTTCCTACCTCCTGATAGGCCGTATCCTTCTCCAGGACAAACTTTCCCTTGATGGAGTCAAGCGCAGCCTGCTTCACCGTCATCATGCTGTCCAGATAAGCCAAAGTCTTGGTCTGTTCTGCCAGGTCAATCTGCTGCATCAGTTTGATACCCGCCTTGCGCACTTCAAATGCCTTGGGATACAGGGTACGAATACTATCTATCTGCAATTTAGCCAGGCTGTACTCACCTGCCGCATACGCAGCTTCCGCACGCTGAAACAACTGGCCAGCCTGCTTCTCACCGTTCTGGCAAGCAGAAAGTGCCAGTGCCATCGGAACGAGCAATAATCCTATCTTTTTCATACGTTTATCTATCATTCTATGCAGGCAAAAATACAACTATTTTCGGAACTCCTCCGCACATTCCTGCTTTTTTCCACGCATTTTCTATGTTTCCCTCACCGGAAACCTACGTTTTGCGGAAGGGAAACCTACGTTTCTTGTCCGGAAACATAGGGTTCGCACAAGCGAAACGTAAAACATGCAGAAAGGTTTGTTTCTTAACAGCCTGATGTTTCCTCAATGTCTTTCCACAACCAGAAAAACGAATGCAAGATTTCAAGCAAGCGGCAAAAAATGGACAAAGGGATTTTTTTTGTAACTTTGCGGCAAATTGAAAAAATGCATACAATGGAACTGAAAGAACACTTCGCTGGCAGAATTTTTAGTCTGATATCAGAAACGGCCGATGAGCTGGGACTGGAATGCTATGTCGTAGGTGGATATGTAAGAGATATTTTCCTGAACAGACCTTCCAAGGACATAGATGTAGTGGTGGTAGGAAGCGGAATTGAAATGGCTCAGGCTTTTGGCAAGAAGCTGGGACGAGGTGCGCATGTATCTGTTTTCAAGAACTTCGGTACGGCACAAGTCAAGTTCAAGGATACGGAAGTGGAGTTTGTGGGTGCACGCAAGGAGTCGTATAGCCACGACAGCCGCAAGCCGATAGTGGAAGATGGCACGCTGGAAGATGACCAGAACCGCAGAGACTTCACCATCAATGCTATGGCAGTCTGCCTGAACAAGGCACGTTTCGGAGAACTGGTGGACCCCTTCGGCGGACTGGATGACCTGAAGGAACGTACCATCCGTACTCCGCTTGATCCGGACATCACGTTCAGCGACGACCCGCTGCGCATGATGCGCTGCATACGGTTTGCCACGCAATTGAATTTCTATATAGACGATGAAACGTTCGAAGCACTGGAGCGCAACAAGGAACGCATCAAGATTATTTCGCGCGAACGTATCGCCGACGAACTGAACAAGATTTTACTGTCACCTGTGCCTTCAAAGGGTTTTATCGACCTGGACCGCTGCGGACTGCTGGAACTGATTTTCCCGGAACTGGTGGCACTGCAGGGAGTGGAAGTGCGCAACGGACGCGGTCACAAAGACAATTTCTACCACACGCTTGAAGTGGTGGATAATATTTCACGCGTAAGTAATGACTTGTGGCTGCGCTGGGCTACCCTGCTGCACGATATTGGCAAACCGAGAACCAAACGCTGGGAACCTAAAGCGGGATGGACCTTCCATAACCACAATTTCATCGGTGAGAAAATGATTCCGGAAATCTTCCGCAAGATGAAGCTTCCGATGAACGAGAAAATGAAGTACGTACAGAAACTCGTCGGTCTGCACATGCGTCCGATTGTGATTGCCGATGAAGAAGTGACCGACTCGGCCGTACGCCGCCTGCTCTTCGAAGCCGGTGATGACATCGACGACCTGATGATGCTTTGCGAAGCAGACATTACTTCCAAAAACGAAGCCCGCAAGCAACGCTTTCTGGATAATTTCAAGCTGGTACGCCAGAAGTTGAAAGATTTGGAAGAAAAAGACCGTATCCGGAACTTCCAACCTCCTGTGGACGGATCCGAAATCATGCAGGTATTCAATTTGCAGCCTTGCCGTGAAATCGGAAGTCTGAAAAGTTCTATCAAGGATGCCATTCTGGATGGTGCCATTCCAAACGAGCACGATGCCGCCTTTGAATATATGCTGAAAAAGGCGGAACAGATGGGCTTGAAGCCTGTAAATCTGCCTGAAAAGAAATAACCTAACCTCATCTTCCGGAACTTCTGTCAGCTTATTCTGACGGAAATTCCGGAGAATTTTTCCTTCATGCTTTTAATGAGCAGATAAGCTATAAAAATATTTCAAGATTTTCAATATCAGACAGGCATTATAAATTAGAGTTTTCCACTTTATCATTCTACAGCATACTACAGCGCATATCTCATCATTAAAAGTTTCCCAAATTTAGAAACATCCGAAAAATCTCATTTTTTATTTTTCTCCCAAATTTCTATCTTTGTCCTGCTTTTCAAAAGGTAACCTAACCGTTTCAAAAGGGAATGCCGTGAAAATCGGCAACAGTACCTGCTGCTGTGATTCTTGCGTAAACCTGGACATGCATTGCAAGCCACTGTGAATCGAATTCATGGGAAGGCGTCTGTGGGGAAAGATCAGTCAGAAGACCTGCCCGGAAAAGCACAATTATAAGTTATGTTTTACCTCATTTAATTGAAAAAATGAATTTGACAGAAATCCGCATCATCAAGCGCGACGGAAAGCAGGAAAACTTTTCAGCCGCAAAAATCACCAACGCCATCGGAAAGGCTTTTGAAGCAACCGGCATTCCTCAGCAGAAAGAGGAACTGGATCTGATTACCCGACAGGTGGTGTCACACTTCTCGCAGCCTACCATCGGTGTGGAAGAAATTCAGGACCTTGTGGAAAACGAATTAATGAAGGTGCAGCCGGAAGTGGCCAAGAAATACATTATCTACCGTCAGTGGAGAAATACGGAAAGAGACCGGAAAACGCACATCAAGCATATCATGGACGGCATTGTGGCCATCGACAAGAATGATGTAAACCTGAGCAACGCCAACATGTCAAGTCATACACCGGCCGGACAAATGATGACTTTTGCTTCAGAAATCACCAAGGACTATACTTACAAATATCTTCTTCCGAAAAAATATGCAGAAGCGCATCAGATGGGCGACATACACATCCATGACCTGGATTATTATCCCACAAAGACGACTACCTGCATACAGTATGACTTAGATGACTTGTTCGAACGCGGATTTCACACCAAGAACGGAAGCATCCGTACGCCGCAGTCCATCCAGAGTTACGCTACACTGGCTACCATCATTTTCCAGACGAACCAGAATGAACAGCACGGAGGACAGGCAATTCCGGTCTTCGACTTTTTCATGGCCAAAGGAGTGCTGAAAAGTTTCCAGAAAATCATGGCTACTCATTTAGGATTGCTGCTCGACATCAAAGGACACACGACGGACGAGAAAGAAATCCTGAAAGGAATACGTGCCCACTTTAACAGCATCGCTCCTAACGAAGAGACTGAAAAGGCTTACCTGGATTCTTTGCAAGCGGAAGGCATCGACCTGACAGCAGACGAATTGAAGTACGTGCTCCGCAAAACATTGGCACAAACCCGCAAGGATACGCATCAGGCCATGGAGGGCTTCATCCACAACTTGAACACCATGCATTCTAGAGGGGGAAATCAGGTGGTTTTCAGTTCTATCAATTACGGTACGGACACCTCGGCAGAAGGAAGAATGGTAATTCAGGAATTATTGAAGGCTACCATCGAAGGCTTGGGAAATCATGGAGAAGTTCCGGTCTTCCCTATCCAGATTTTTAAAGTAAAAGACGGAGTGAGCTATTCTGAAGCCGATTATCAACTGGCCATGAAGGATTTTGAAGCGGCTCTCTCAGGAGAAGTGAGGTTTGAATGCCCGAATTTCGACCTCTTCCTGCAAGCATGCCGTACGACGGCCAAAGCGTTGTTCCCAAACTTTATGTTCCTGGATACTCCGTTCAACAAACACGAGAAATGGAGTGCTGACGACCCGAAACGTTACCGTTATGAACTGGCGACCATGGGATGCCGCACACGCGTATTCGAGAACCTCAACGGAGAAAAGACTTCATTGGGAAGAGGTAACCTTTCATTCACGACCATGAACCTGCCTCGTTTGGCCATCGAAGCGCACCGGAAAGCAGAAAGTCTGACTAACGAGACTCCGGAAGGCAAGCTCCAGAAAGCAAAGGAATTTTTCCTCCAGTCGGTACACTCCATGGCTGAATTCATCGCAGAGCAGTTGTATACCCGCTACCAGTATCAGCGTACTGCTCTTGCACGTCAGTTCCCGTTCATGATGGGCAATAATGTATGGAAAGGCGGAGGTGCCCTTCATCCCAACGAAGAAGTGGGAGATGTGTTGAAACAGGGTACTTTAGGTATCGGTTTTATCGGAGGACACAATGCCATGATGGCATTATACGGCCAAGGACATGGACACAACCAGCAGGCCTGGGACACACTTTACGAGGCTATTGAAGAGATGAACAAGGTGGCCGAAGACTATAAAAAGAAATACGGCTTGAATTATTCGGTACTGGCAACTCCTGCCGAAGGATTGTCAGGTAGATTTACCCGTATGGACAAACGGAAATATGGAATCATTGAAGGGGTAAACGACCGTGATTATTATGTCAACTCCTTCCATGTGGACGTAAAAGAACCGATTACTATTGTCGAGAAAATCAAACGTGAGGCTCCTTTCCATGCACTGACACGTGGCGGACACATCACCTACGTAGAGCTGGATGGAGAAGCGCAGAAAAACGTAAAGGCCATTGCGAAGATTGTAAAGGTGATGCACGACGAACAGATTGGCTACGGTTCTATCAATCACCCGGTAGATACTTGCCACGATTGTGGCTACAAGGGAGTCATCTACAGCCGTTGTCCGGTGTGCAACAGTGAGAATATCCTGCGCATGCGCCGTATCACCGGTTACTTGACGGGCGACCTTAGCAGCTGGAACTCTGCCAAGAGAGCGGAAGAGCACGACCGTGTAAAGCATGCATAAGCCGAAAGGAAACATACATGTTACATTATTTATATACATATCCTGAAACGATTGTCGACGGTGAGGGCATCCGGTATTCCATCTATCTGGCTGGATGTTCCCATCGTTGCAAGGGATGTCACAATCCGGAATCATGGAACCCAAAAGCTGGCAAACCTCTCACGCAGGAGGTGCTGGAGCAAATCATTCAGGAAATCAATGCCAATCCTCTGCTGGACGGAGTGACCTTTTCAGGCGGTGACCCTTTTTACAATCCGGAAGAGTTTCTGCCTGTCCTGAAAGAAGTCAGCCAGCGAACAGGTATGAATATCTGGTGTTACACTGGATATACGTACGAACAACTGAAAGAGGACCCTATCCGCCAGAAACTACTCCCCTACATCGACGTACTCGTGGACGGCCCTTTTATCGAATCGCTCTACTCTCCTTTTCTGGACTTTTGCGGGAGCAGTAACCAGCGAATCCTTAAACTGAAATAGCAAAACATTGGCTCGTTAGCATATCCCCCGATTTTAGTTGCGAATTTGTTAACTAAAATCGGGGGATATGTTTTATATCTATCTACTGTTTTTTCGCTCTGTTACCGTGCACAAGCGTGAATATTATTTCGCACAACATACGTTTTCGCACACGGAATCCCAAAATAGCCCTTTTCTTGATTTATATCATGAAAACAACTATTTATTAAAAAAACATCTTGCAAGTTCTTGCTATCAATCAAAAAAGAATTACCTTTGCAATGTGGTTGTGAAACCAATAGGTAAAAAGAGAAAAACATTTAGGTATTAGAATACATAAGGTAAAAAAGTAATATTTATTTAAGGTATTAGCTAGACTATTTAAGGTATTAGGATTAAGGTATTTAGATTAGATTTAAGTTTAGGTATTAGATTTTAAAGGTAAAAGTTTTCAGGAATTAGGTTTGAGAAGGTATTAGAAATATCTTCAGGTAAAAAGAAAGAAAAAGTAAGGATAACAGGAAACACAAAAATTATGTAGATGAAAAGAACCCTTAAATGGGGGTTCTTTAGGAAGGCAGCGGAGGTTCAGCGAACTCTCGCTTTTTTTGTATCCGTACGTGAACTTCTGAATCATTTGTAACCACCCAGATACAATTACGGCGGAACAGCCTACGCCATCCCGCCGTAATCAACATGTAACAGATTATCTTATCGCTGAGGAATATCTACTGACGATTCTTTCTTTCCCTTTAAATGTTCTGAGAAGAAATCGACCATTCTCCAATAGAAATATTCATCCATGTCGCCAAAACCATGACGCTGTCCCGGCAATATCAGCATATCAAAACGCTTGTTGGCGCGAATCAGTGCATTAACCACGCGAATGGTATTTCCCGGATGCACGTTGTTGTCTATATCTCCATGTACCAACATCAGATGCCCTTTCAACTGCTTTACAATCTCTGGATTGGTGGCAATCTTGTAGGCAAAGGTCGTGTCTCCTTTTTCTGAGACTTCTTCTTTTACCCCATGGTGTGTTTCACTCCACCAGCGGTTGTAGATACGGTTATCGTGATTACCGGCACAAGAAACTGCAGCCTTATAGAAATCAGGATACTGGCAGATTGCTGCTGTCGACATAAAGCCACCTCCCGAGTGTCCGTGGATTCCTACACGCGTAATATCAATAAAAGAATAACGGTCGGCAAGCTGCTCTACTGCTGCCTTATGGTCGGCCAACGGATAGTCCCGCATATTTCCATATCCGTAATTATGGTACCATTTGGAACGGCTGGGGTGGCCACCTCGCTGCCCCACCGTAATGACGATAAATCCGGCCTGTGCCAAACGGTCTGTCCGGACACTCATGCGTCGGAACGGATAATCCACTGCCTCTACCTGAGGTCCCGGATACACATAATCAATAATGGGATATACCTTGGTAGAATCAAAATCGAAAGGTTTGTACATCACTCCATACAAATCAGTCACCCCATCGGCCGCTTTCACCTTGAAAGGTTCTGGGAATTTGTAACCGGCTGCTTTCAGAGAAGAAAAATCACTTTCCTGTATGGTCATCACCTTTTTCCCGTTATTGTCCAACAGGTCGGCACAAGGAACGGTATTGGCACGTGAATAATTGTCAACGAAGAAACGGGCATCATCATCCAACTCCACATCATGGAAGAATTCACCATGTGTAAGCTGTTTCAATCCGCTTCCATCCACATTTACTTTATAAAAATGCTCGTAATATGGATTTTCACCTGCTTCCCGGCCATTGGCCACAAAATAGACTGTCCGTGTAGCCTCATCTACTTTTACCACACGCTCCACATGCCAGGGACCTTCTGTGATACGATTTTTCAGGTTTCCTTTGTCATCATATAAGTAAAGGTGCGCCCAGCCGTCACGTTCGCTCCACTGAATAAACTCTTTCCCTCCCTTCAATACATGAATAGGACGTGTTTCCTGGTAGGTATTCATTCTTTCCTTTACTATAGGCACAATGGAATCAGCACCCAATGTATAAGTACATACATCAATACGATGCAAGTCACGACTGCTGCGTGTCAGGAAGAAACGGTTGTTATCCCCTTGCCAGATTCTTGGTATCAGTTCCATATCGCGCTGTTTCTGTTCAAAGGGTTTACCTTCCAAGTCAATCGACTGATTTTTCCACGCCGCTGTCTTGATTTCTTTCCGTGTACCTGCCTGCACATCGAACAAATACAGATGATATTCCGGCATACCTGTCTCTCCCGGCATCTCATACTTATAAGTTTCCAGAGTAGGACGTGGCTCCGCAATAGAGTTAATCACCCACAACGGTTTCACATTCCGCTGGTCCGCAATAATCGTAGCAAAATATTTGGAGTCCGGCGACCAGTATCCCCACACTTCCCGACGTTTTCCATTGCACAGCGTATCTGTGTTCAGGGTACTATACGGAATGCCATACCCGAAGTCCGGTGTACCATCCGTAGTCAGACGGACCTCCACAATCGTGCTGTCTTTTTCATCCTTACGAGCCTTCTGGTAATCGGCGATGCTCATATAGTACAAATCGCAATCCTTGGCATAAATAACACGCTGGCCATCGGGCGATACAGAAGCCCAATCCGGCTTATCCAGTTCCTTCTTTTTGTCTTTCAGGTGTGTCAGCTTACGAGACGGATAGTCGTACGAGAAATAAAACGTGGAATCAGCCTTTGAAACGACTTTAAATGTAAAGGTACGTCCGTCTTCTCCCGCCTTCAATTCTGCAATAGGTAACTGACGTGCTTCAAAAGGGTCCTGTACAATTTCGGTGAGCTGTGAGGCTATCTGTTCACGGTCGAACAATAATTCCTTACGCTTAGCTGAGGGATTCACCACATACCAGAACTTTCCTTCACCGATTTTATACTCAAACCAGAAATTGTTCCCCTGTTGAAACCAGTGCGGGTCCACAGTGGTAGAAAACAACATTTTATCCAGCTTACTCTTGGTAAACTTCTCGGCCTGTAAGTAGCCCGGCAGACGTTCCTCCGCCTGCTGAGCAGAAACAGACGTCAATCCGAAACTGCCACACAGCACTACAGCCAATAGGATTTTTTTCATCATATTTTCTTTTTATTTATCAATTAAACAAAAAAGACACAAGGAGACAAAGCCGACAATCCCGCTTCGTATCTCCTTGTGTCCGTTTATACTATTCTTTCTATAAATTCATCAGAACAAGAACCTCAGTACATCATTAAAGTTCGCCCAGATAAGCAAACCGAACAGCAGGAACATTCCTACCATCTGCGCATATTCCAGGAACTTGTCACTTGGCTTGCGACGAGCAATAATCTCATAAAGCAAGAACAATACATGGCCTCCGTCGAGTGCCGGTATCGGCAAGATATTCATAAAGGCCAGAATGATAGACAAGAATGCAGTCATCTCCCAGAAACGCTGCCAATCCCAGACTTTCGGGAAGATACTTCCAATAGTAGCAAATCCGCCCACACTCTTGGCTCCTTCCTTGGTAAACACATATTTCATGTCATTGACATAGCCTTTCAACGTATTGACGCCCAAAGCTACTCCTGCCGGGAAAGATTCAAAGAAGCCATAGCTCAACGTGCGTTGCTTATAGTCCACCAGGCCACCTATCACGGCAACCTTGAATTTATCATCTGTCTGTACGTCTACGGTATCACGCACTCCTGCACGTGAGTAAACCAGCGTAAAGGCGGCCGAGATTTTCTTTTCCAACTCAGCCTTTGCCTTCAGCTCAGCCATGTTGTCCAGAAATTCATTCCATGAGGTCATCTCCTTGCCATTAAAGGCAACCAAAGAGTCTCCTTTCTGAATACCCACTTTCGCGAATCCACCGTCCGGAAGTACAGAATCGACCACATTCGGATAGAACACATCCACAAACATTGGGTCTTCTTTTGCCACATCCAACAAGCTTAACTCAGGCAGCAAAATCTTTTTCTCTTCTCCCTGACGCAAGACAGTCACCTCACGAGCTTCTACGATGCTACGAATCATATCCATATTGAAGCGAGTCAGTTCCTTGCCATCGGCACTCTTCAGAATATCGCCGTCGCGGAAACCGATTTCCTGCGCATGCTCATTAAACTTCATACCCATTGTCATGTCGCTCAAGGTCGTGTAATGGTCTCCCCATGTAAAGAGAATCATGGAATAGATGAACAGAGCCAGCAGGAAATTCATCAATACTCCTCCCACCATTACCAGCAGACGCTGCCAGGCCGGTTTGGAACGGAACTCCCACGGCTGAGCAGGCTGTTTCATCTGCTCGGTATCCATTGACTCATCAATCATTCCCGAGATTTTGCAGTATCCTCCTAAGGGCAACCAACCTACTCCATATTCCGTATCACTGTTCTTGGGTTTATATTTGAACAGCGAGAACCAAGGGTCGAAAAATATATAAAACTTTTCTACGCGAATCTTAAACAGACGGGCGAAGAAAAAATGTCCTCCTTCGTGAATGATGACCAGCAGCGACAAGCTGAGAATCAACTGAAGGGCACGAATCAAAAATGTTTCCATTTCTATTTTACTTCTTACTTTTTTATAATTAGACTTTGTTTATTTCATTCCATTAATCACCAGTTCTGCTGCAATACGACGGGTTTCCGCATCGGTCGATACATAATCTCCGTAGGTAGGTGTCTTTATAAAAGGAACCTTCGCCATAGATTTTTCAATCACTTCACTCATACCTAAGAAAGAAATCTGGTCTTTCAAGAATGCAGCTACTACGACTTCATTCGCCGCATTGACAATACAAGGCATGTTTCCTCCCTGATGCAGGGCTTCGTAGGCCAGAGCCAGGTTACGGAAGCGTGTCATATCCGGCTTTTCAAATGTCAAAGTATTATACTTGGCAAAATCCAGCCGCTCGCCCGAAAGCGATTCCCGTTTCGGATAAGAAAAAGCATACTGAATAGGCAGACGCATATCGGGTACGCCCAACTGAGCCTTTACTGCTCCGTCTTCGAACTCCACCATAGAGTGAATGACCGACTGCGGATGCACCACCACTTCAATCTGTTCCGGAATAACTCCAAACAGCCATTTAGCTTCCATCACCTCAAACCCCTTGTTCATCATGGAAGCAGAATCGATGGTAATCTTCGCTCCCATCGACCAGTTGGGATGCTTCAATGCCTGCTCCTTAGTCACCGTTTGAAGCTGTTCCATGGTAAAAGTACGGAAAGGACCTCCCGATGCAGTCAGAATCACCTTATGCACAGGGTTATTCATTTCCAGACACTGGAAAATAGCCGAATGTTCAGAATCTACCGGTAAAATCGGTGTCTGATACTGGCTGGCCAAGGCAGTAATCAGTTCACCAGCCACCACTAATGTTTCCTTATTGGCCAGTGCAATGGTTTTTCGGGCTTTTATGGCATTGATGGTCGGCTTCAGACCGGCATAGCCCACCATCGCGGTCAGCACAATATCAATAGGCTGTGCCTCTACCACCTGACACAAAGCTTCAGCCCCGGCATACACCTTAATCGACAAATCAGCCAGCGCTTCCTTCAAAATTCCATACTTATCCTCATTGGCTATAACCACCACTTCCGGTTGGAACTTACGAGCCTGTTCGGCCAGCAAATCCACTTTATTGTTCGCTGTAAGGGCATATACCTCATACAAATCAGGATGCTCCTCTATTACCTGAAGAGCCTGAGTACCGATTGATCCGGTAGAACCTAATATGGCAATCTGTTTCTTCATAAGCTTAAAATACAACATATTTCGCCGGGTCAATCGGAGTGCCATCATGCCACAGTTCGAAATGCACATGCGACACATGCTTACCCTCGTCCGATGTTCCGGCCAATGCGATTACTTCTCCCCCTTTCACCTGGTCCCCTTCTTTTTTCCGGGAAGGGCCACAATGTTTATATACGGATATAAAATTCTGTTCATGCTGAATTTGAATAAGTACCCCGCTGTCAGCAGTCTGCACCACCAGCATCACCGTACCATCCAGAGCCGCCAGTACACTCTCATCGACGGAGGCTGCCATATCCACTCCATAATGATGACGCGAAGGTGCAAAATCCTTCACCACCATTCCACGCGTAGGACGGAAGAACAACAAATCCGGCAATGTATGATCATCCGTTCCCGCCATTGCTGCCGCCCGTTCCCGTTCTTCGTACTTCCGGCGAAAATCATCTTCCTCCTTGGAGCGATTCATCAGCTCCTCCGTACGGATGGTAGTCAGCGAGTCAATCGACTGTACCGTATCCACATTCACCTTCCCGCTGAAAATATCCTGAATATTCATGATATAGCGGTTCTGGCGTTCCAGTGCCTCAACCAACGAATCGGCTTTCAGTGCATTGGTCACCACCTGCGAACGCACCTCACTGTTCATATATCCCGGCAAGTAGTTCCGCAAGGGAGTAAACACAATAATGATGGCAGCCAAAAGAAAGATTACCGTACAAGCAGCCAGCAACACCGAAAAACCGTTCAGTTTCGACACATGAATGCCAATTACCTCTTCCAGTGTATTCTCATTAATGACGGTCAGCTTATACTTAAACTTAATGTTCCGCCAGAATGCTTTACGACCTTTCTTTTTCATACCTAATCTGGTTTTAATCCAACAATCCCTCAGGAATATCCACCGTCAACACTTTCTGTGCCTTGTCAATATCCAGTATAAATTCTTCATGAGCCGGAAGCAGCAGTTCTTCTCCCTCCTTCTCAATGACAAACAGCACATTCATCGTTGCATCATCCACATCCACCACTTCACCCAAGTCGCCATGATGCACGTCGTGCACCTTGAATCCGACAAAGAAATTCCAGGAAGTGATTTCATCCTGTTCTTCCATATACTTCTTCGGGAAATACACTTCCACATTGGTAAAACTACGTGCCTTCTCAGCCGTGTCTATCCCTTCGAATTTCACCAGCGCTGCATTGTCGGAGCGAAAGCGATATTCTTCAATAAAGAATGGAACCAGAATCCCGTCGAGCAACAGAATCAGGTAGTCGCAGTCCACCCGGTCGAAAATATCATCGGTAAACGTAAACGACACCTCACCCTTCACTCCGTGGGGCTTGTTGATGATTCCTATTTTAAATACTTCTTCTTTTCTAATCATACTTATTCAATACGCGTGATACGTGCACCGAGTGCAGTCAATCGCTGTTCGATATGCTGGTATCCTCGGTCAATCTGCTCAATGTTATGGATACGGCTGTTTCCTTCTGCTCCCAGTGCCGCAATCAGCAAGGCAATACCGGCACGAATATCCGGCGAAGTCATATTGCCGCCCCGCAGACAGAAATTGCGGTCATGACCGATTACCACCGCACGGTGAGGGTCGCATAAAATAATCTGTGCCCCCATATCAATCAATTTGTCCACAAAGAACAGACGGCTTTCAAACATCTTCTGATGAATCAGCACACTGCCCTTAGCCTGAGTAGCCACAACGAGCATCACACTTAGCAAGTCAGGAGTCAGCCCCGGCCACGGTGCATCGGCAATGGTCATAATGGAGCCGTCAATAAACGACTCTATCTGATAATGCTCCTGTGCAGGCACAAATATATCGTCACCGCGCTGTTCCAAACGGATACCCAGACGACGGAAACTGTCGGGAATAATCCCCAGGTTTTCATAAGACACATCCTTGATGGTAATTTCACTTCCCGTCATGGCAGCCATTCCGATAAAACTGCCGACCTCAATCATATCTGGAAGCACCCGATGCGAACAGCCTTTCAAGCTAGATACACCTTCGATGGTAAGCAAATTCGATGCAATGCCCGAAATCTTGGCTCCCATGCGATTCAACATCCGGCACAACTGCTGCAAATAAGGTTCACAGGCTGCATTGTAAATCGTGGTCACTCCTTCGGCCAGTACAGCTGCCATCACAATATTGGCCGTACCGGTCACAGAAGCCTCATCCAGCAGCATATAAGCCCCTTTCAGCTTCTCGGCATTGATGCAAAAACGACCATTCACGGCATCATATTCAAACGAAGCACCCAGTTTCTGAATACCCAGGAAGTGCGTATCCAGACGGCGACGTCCAATTTTATCACCACCCGGTTTCGAAATCATTGCCTTTCCGAAGCGAGCTACCAAAGGGCCTACCAGCATTACCGAGCCACGCAATTTAGAGCAACGGCTCAAGAAGTCATCACTCTCCAGGTAAGCCAGGTTCAGATTATCAGCCTGAAAAGTATACGCATCACTTCCCGACTTAGAAACCTTCACCCCCATGTCGCGAAGCAACTGTATCAGGTTGTTCACATCCAGAATGTTCGGAATGTTTTCAATAGTCACTTCCTCATCTGTCAGCAATGTGGCACAAAGTACCTGTAATACTTCGTTTTTAGCACCCTGAGGCACAATCTCGCCATGCAGTTTGTGTCCTCCTTCGATTACAAATGAAGCCATAGTATCCGATTTTGATTAATATTTCTTTTTCTGCTGATTGTTATTGTTCATCTGACGGCGACGCGGACCGAACGAACGCTGTTCCACCAGCTTCAAGTCATCCGTCGTCAGCTTGATACGTCCTTCTGACAGCTCGCACAAATCCTCCAGGATTTTCTGGTCTTCCACCCCGTCTTTGTTGAAGTTGATGTAATCCTTCTTCATGTGATTGGCGATATATTTTATCAGCTGTTTTTTCTCGTCACCTTCCGGATAGTCTACTGCAATCTTAATCAGGTCCTGAATGAACCGTCCGTAATGACGGAAACGAATGACGTTCGGAGAATAGGGAATTCTGTCCGGTTTCACTTCCAAACTTTCCTTCTTCACAATTTCCACCGGATAGTCAATATCCAGTTTGAAGTCGGACATAATGGCCAGATGATCCCACAGCTTATGACGGAAATCCTCCATGTCGCGCAATTGCGGGAACATGCCTCCCATTATATTTACAATCGTATTGGCACACCGCTGACGCTCTTCACGGTCTTCAATGGTCAATGCATGGTCTACCATGTTCTGCACACTTCGTCCATACTCCGGAAGTGGCAATTTTCGTTGCTGGGTATTATATTCCATATAAAATTCTGTTATTCTACAAATCAAATCTTTTTACGCCTCTCCGGCTATACGCCCTTACAGCAGTTTCTTCGGAGTAGAAGCCACGAATTCTTTCAGATAGAACGGCTCGAAATAAGCCACATCCTTGAAATCTTCCACTGCCATGGCTTTCTCGGCCAGCGGGAACATCCATTTGGCTACCGGATGAATATTCTCAATGAAGTGTGCGTTGGGATGCGAAAGTTTTTCCTTGCATTTGGCTGCTCCGTTACCAAAGAAATACACCGGATGTTTCTCCAAATATTCGGCATACGAATTTTCGTCAATAATATCTGCTCCGATGGCACGCTGCACCTTCAAAGCACGGTCATACACGGCCGCATATACTTCCATACGGCGGGCATCAATCATCGGACAAAGCAAAGCATCTTCCGGCAGGTCGTGCGCAAGCAGTACCGGCACACACATCACCTCCAGTGTGGGCAATCCTATCAACGGAATGTTCCGTCCGTAACAGATACCTTTCGCCATCGACACACCGATACGCAGCCCCGTGTACGAGCCAGGACCACAGCTCACTGCCACCGCATCCAACGGAATGGCATGGTTATCAATGAACGACAAGGCTTCATCCACAAATACCCCCAATACAGTGGCATACGAAGGGCCGTTAAAATCTTCTTTTGAGAAAATGGAAGCTCCATCCTGGCTTACAGCCACAGAACAAACTTCCGTAGATGTTTCAATATGTAAAATGCATGACATAATTAAACTCGATACAATTATTATAGTCTGCAAATATACACTTTTCTTCTCACTATCTCATGAAAAAAGAGACAGAAAGTGAAGAAGCTGTTCTGAAAGATTCTCACTTCAAAGCATTTTTCATATACCTAACCACGAAAACAAAAAAGACACTAAAAAATTCTTTTTAATTTCCTGACAAATTCTCTGTTTCACAGTGTGAAATATAAAAACCACAGTGTGGGATACATATTTCACAGTGCGGGATACAAATCCCGCACTGTGAAACAGAGAATATACAAGGAGATTGCAAAGAATAAACAAGACCATAAATATTTATCCAAAGAAGCAATCCTTATTTTCATAAACTGCATCTGAGTTTTCACACGTTTTTTTAACAGCTGCTTATTCTTTATTTAGATTTTTCCTACCTTTGTATCCAAATTATCAAAAAAACAGAAGGAGTTATGATACAGTCAATGACCGGATACGGAAAAGCAGTCACAGTGTTCGGAGACAAAAAAATCAACGTGGAAATCAAATCGTTGAACAGCAAAGCAATGGACTTATCCACACGCATCGCTCCATTGTATCGTGAAAAAGAAATGGAAATCCGCAACCTGATTGCCCAGACACTGGAACGCGGGAAAGTGGACTTCTCTATATGGGTGGAAAAAGACGCCGCCGAATCGGCTACTCCCATCAATACAGCCTTGGTAGAAAACTATTACAACCAGATAAAAACCATTTCTGAAACTTGCCATATTCCGTTGCCGGAAGACTGGTTTGCCACTTTGTTGCGCATGCCCGACGTGCTGACCCGCGTAGACGTGCAGGAACTGTCGGACGAAGAATGGACTGCAGCCAAACAAACCATCGAAACCGCTCTGCAACATCTGGTTGACTTCCGCAAGCAGGAAGGAGCAGCTCTCGAAAAGAAATTTACAGAAAAAATCGACAACATCGAACAGTTGATGAAATCCATCGAGCCTTACGAGAAAGAACGTGTGGCCAAGATACGGGAGCGCATTACCGATGCACTGGAAAAAACGCTGAGCATCGACTATGACAAGAACCGTCTGGAGCAGGAGTTGATTTATTACATCGAAAAACTGGACATCAACGAAGAGAAGCAGCGTCTGGCCAACCACCTGAAATATTTCCGCGAAACCATGGCTGGCGGACACGGACAAGGCAAGAAACTGGGATTCATCGCTCAGGAAATGGGACGTGAAATCAATACCACCGGCAGCAAGTCGAACCATGCCGAAATGCAGAACATCGTGGTGCAGATGAAAGACGAACTGGAACAGATTAAGGAACAAGTGTTGAACGTAATGTAAAAAAGAATATGGCAGGCAAACTTATTATTTTTTCAGCCCCCTCCGGCTCTGGTAAATCCACCATTATCAATTACTTGCTGACACAGAACCTGAATCTGGCCTTCTCCATCTCTGCCACCAGCCGCGCGCCCCGTGGCACAGAGCAGAACGGAGTGGAATACTTCTTCCTGACACCAGAAGAATTCAAGCAGCGTATCGCCAACAATGAGTTTCTGGAATACGAAGAAGTGTACAAGGACCGTTTCTATGGCACACTGAAAGCACAGGTAGAAAAACAGCTGGCAGCCGGACAGAATGTAATTTTCGATGTCGACGTAGTAGGCGGATGCAATATCAAGAAATTCTACGGCGACCGCGCACTGTCTGTATTTATCCAGCCGCCTTCACTCGAAGAGCTCCGCAAGCGACTGACCGGCCGTGGTACCGACGCGCCCGAAGTTATCGAAAGCCGTCTGGCAAAAGCGACCTTCGAGCTGAGCTATGCCGAAAAATTCGATGTAGTGATTGTCAACGACAATTTGGAAAAGGCTCAAGCAGAAGCCTTGAAGACCATTCGCGATTTTATTCAACAATAAATTTGCTGATATGCCTAAAGACCCAAAGAAAATCATGTTCATGATGACCATACTTTGTATCGTCATCGGGCTGGCAGCCATTGCCGTAGGGGTGGTGGCCGTAGCAAAAGAAGAATACATCATTGCCGTAGCCATGCTGCTGGTAGCTGCCTGGCAGATAATCAACTACAGACAATGGAAGAAAAGCCTCAAATAAAAACCGGACTTTTCGGAGGTTCCTTCAACCCTATCCATACAGGCCATCTGGCACTTGCCAACTACCTGTGTGAATATGGGGGACTGGAGGAGGTATGGTTTTTAGTCACCCCTCAGAACCCGTTTAAACAGAACGAGACTTTGCTCGACGACCATCTGCGGCTGAAAATGGTAGAAGCTGCCGTGGCAGGATACCCCCGTTTCCGCGCATCCGACTTTGAGTTCCAACTTCCACGTCCCTCATACACTATCCATACCCTTGATAAACTGGCCGAGTGTTATCCTGACCGGGAGTTTCACCTGATTATCGGTGCCGACAACTGGCAGGCTTTCGACCGCTGGCGGTCGCCCGAAGAAATCATCCGCCGCCACCACATTCTGGTCTATCCTCGCCAGGGTTATCCCTTGGAGGATACAGCCAGTCTGCCTCCTCATGTCAGAGTCGTACAAACTCCCCTTATCGAGATCAGTTCGACCTTTATCCGCAAAGGTATCCGGGAAGGAAAAGACCTGCGCTATTTTCTGCATCCGGAAGTATTCAGAATTATTCAGGAAAAAGGATTGTACCGGTAATCATTTCTTTTTGTGCAGTACCACCAGCACCACCTCGCTCGGTGTAAACAAGCGCACATCCTTGCGGGAAGTGCCCAGTCCATTGGTAACAATAACCGGAATACCCGCACTGTTATACTTCAACCCCGTCAGGAAACGGTTGCCGTATTTGGAAAAATGTGCCGGCGTCCATCGGCGGAACAAACTGACTTGTCCCCCGTGCGTATGTCCGGCCAGTGCCAAATCGGTGTGCGCCACATTCACATCCTCCACATAATCGGGTGTATGCACCAACATCAGCACGAAATCTTCTTCCTGCAATGCCAAGGTAGGTGACACCCCGTTCTGTTTCAGGTCAAACGGGTTACGAATGCCGCACAGCAAAATGTACTCCTTTCCCCTCCACAAGGTATCCACCTTGTGCTCCAGTAAGTGTACCCCAGTTTCCTGCATGGCCTTCCGTGCCAGCGAGTCAGCCTGCCCACGCTCGTGGTTTCCCATCACGGCATACGTTCCGCAGGGTGTCTCCACCGTCTTCAGCGCCTGAAAGAGTTGCGTCACATCTCCTCCGTTACGCCCCCGATAGTCACCTCCCAGTAGCAACACATCCGCATCCAGCGAACGAAGTGCCTGGCACATGCCTGGCAAACGACGGGCGGTAAACCGACTCTCGTAATGAAAATCGGAAGCAAAAGCCACACGGAAACCATCGAAAGAATCGGGCAACTGGGCACTGTAGAAATCATAGCGCTTTACACGCCCCACGCCTTTATATTTGGAAAAAGAAGCCGTAGCACAAGAAGAAAGCAGGACACATAGCACCACCAGGCAACCTGCCAGCAAGTTCAATCGTTTCATCATTTTAAAAAACATATAACTATCCGGTCGTGACAAAGGTCGTAAAAAAATACCTAACTTTGCCGGACGAAAAACTAAAAATCAATCCACAATGACAAACGTCAAAACCAATTCCATAAAAGCCTGGTTGTTGGCTGCCCGCCCCAAGACATTGACCGGTGCTGCCATACCCGTCATGCTGGGCTGTGCGCTGGCCTTTATTTACGGTCACTTTCAATTAACGCCTGCCTTGCTTTGCTTTCTGTTTGCGTTTCTGATGCAAATTGACGCCAATTTCATCAACGACTTGTTTGATTTTCTGAAAGGCAGCGACCGCGAAGACCGGCTGGGCCCGGAACGCGCCTGTGCACAAGGATGGATCAGCGCCAAGGCCATGAAAGCCGGAATTGCCTGTACCACCCTGTTAGCAGGAATCACCGGACTTTGCCTGCTTTACTACGGAGGACTGGAAATGATTCCGGTTGGTATTGCCTGCATGATTTTTGCCTTCCTCTATACCGCCGGACCGTATCCGCTGGCTTATCACGGATGGGGCGACTTGCTGGTACTTGTTTTCTTCGGCTTCGTACCCGTGGGATGTACCTACTATGTCATGGCGCACGACTGGAACATGTCTGTCACCATGGCTTCACTGGCCTGCGGCCTCATCATCGATACCCTGCTGATGATTAATAACTTCCGCGACCGTGAACAGGATGCTATCAGCGGCAAGAAAACCATCGTGGTACGCCTGGGTGCCAAAGCCGGACTGATTCTTTACTTTCTGTTAGGACTGGCGGCCTGCTGGTGCTGCTTCTACTTCCTGGAAATCGGGAAAATCTATGCCGTACTGCTACCCCAGCTGTACCTGATTCCACACATCCTGACTACCCAGCACATGGCCCGTATCTACCGCGGGAAAGCCCTGAACGGAATTTTGGGAGAAACCTCCCGCAACATGCTTATTTTTGGATTATTACTCACCCTCGGCTTAATACTTTAATATGATTCGAAAGGTACGCAAAGAAGATACACCGGCCATCACTGCCATCTATAATCATTACATCGCCCACACTACCATCACCTTTGAACTGGAACCGGTGAGCGAAGAGGAAATGTGGACACGTATCCAGCACATCAATGAGAAGTATCCGTACTTTGTATATGAGACGGAAGGGCAGATTGCCGGCTACTGCTACGTGCACGGATGGAAAGAAAAGGCTGCTTACAACCAAAGTGCAGAGACCACCATCTACCTGGCTCCTTCGCATACCGGGAAAGGTATCGGAAAAGAACTGATGCTGCATTTAATAGAAGAATGCCGCCGCTACGGACTGCATGCCCTGATAGCCTGCATCACCGAAGGTAACGAAGCCAGCTACGCCCTGCACGAAAAGTTAGGGTTTGAAAAGGTATCTTATTTTCGGGAAGTAGGCCGTAAATTCGGGAAGTGGTTAGGAATCGTAGATTATGAACTGATTCTATAGGAGAGTATAGTATTATACAAACAGACGAGGCTGTCTCAAAATAGAATTGCAAAAGTAAAAATATTACAGATTGAAACTTAGAAATAAAAAATCTCCTGTTTCAGCCTTAGTTTACTCTAATGATATGGCTAAAAGCAGGAGATTTTTATACTATAACTTATAAATTATAAGTATGTCTGTCCAATTTCTCTATTTTGAGACAGCCTCGTCTGTTTTTCGCTTTACCATGACAATGTAGTCACATATTGCGGAACAACCTGCACTGAATCGACCCGAGCTACTGAACCTTTGGAAAAATCAGGAACAGCTTCTCCCGGCAAATCAGACAGGAAAGGTGTATTTTTCCACAACGGACGAATGTAAAAACTCAGTTCCTCATCAGTCAGTTCCTGCTGGAAACGTTTCAGACTAATCTTCCAGGGAGCTCCATAATAAAAGTGATCCAACACCAGTTCACCCTTCAAGAAAGCCATGGCCACGTCGCCTGTATAATCCAACCGCAAGAAGTAATCATTTACCTGAGGATATTCCTTTCCGGAAAAGCGGACTGCCAACCGACGGCTTCCTACTTTGCGGAAGGTATATTCGGGCTGTACGGAAGGAACTTCTTTCATCTGTTCCTTAAAGTCTTTTGCCGAAGGATATTCTACATAGCGAAACATAGGGTCTCCCATATTCAACAACCGTACTCTTCCTGCTTCCGGCAACACCATGGAAGAAGTTATCAACAACTTACCGTCAATCTTACAAGCATTCAAAGCCTGTTCGCGGGTCAGCGTGGTTACTTTAAACCGTTTTCCACCGGATGTCTTCACCGTAAACGTACTTTTTAAGCCTGCTTCCGGAGTATAACAATGTTTCCCGGCTACCGTAGTCTTGTCAAACACAAATTCCGGATGAATACCTTCCGGCACAAAGAAAAAGTAATGGTCTGTCCCCTTATCATCCAGTTTCAGCAATAACTGAGCGGTGGCATACTTCAACAAGGCATCTTCCATCTGAAAATTAAACGGCAGAATCAGGCTCTCATCTTTCGGCAGAGTAAACGTACCTTGCGAAGGAATACGAAGTGTTTCATCCGCAAACTTCAGCCGTAAGCACAAATCTTTCTGGTCTACCCGAGCTGTATCGTGGTCTTGAAAATTTACCATAAATACGAAACCCGATTTTCCTTTTACCCGCGCCGCATATCGCAACGTTTCCCGGTTATCCGGAGTCATTTGTTCATATCCCTTCGGAAGCACCGTTTCCATCGGTGCCAGCTGGCTGGAGAAATCATTCAAGAACAGATGCAACAGGCGCAACGCACGATAAGAGCCATGTTCCAAACCAAATTCTCCCAAGGGAGCCTGAAAATCATACGATATCTTGGGCATTCCCATCGGTTCATCGCTGAAAAAGGCCGTAGGTCCCATTTTCGGAGTAGAACCTCCATGATACATATAATACCCGATGCCATTGGCACCGCTCCCCAGCGTACGCACCATCAACGCCTCTGCGGCCTTAGCCGTGACAATAGGGCGGCGGGTATAAATCATCTGAATGCCGACTCCCATTTCTGCACAGAAAGAAGGATATTTCTCGGTGTCATAACGCACCGGTGCATAATCGGGATTCTTCTGAATATCCTTGAACATGCAAAAAGGAGACATACCCGGTTTGGCCCAGAAAGGATACGTATAGGCAGCCGTCACAGGAATGGCTTCCTCTCCGATTACAGCTGCATTGCCCCATCCGGTAGCCGTGTACAAAGGTGTCTGGATTCCGGCTTCTTCGGCCATCTTTTTCAGCGTTTTCATGTGCAGGTCACCCAGATCGGCCGTCGTGATTTTCTTGTCCTGTACACTCACTCCTATCATCGTAATATTGGCATCATAAGTGGCCGACGTCATGTCCTTCGGTTCGCCCGGATACGTAATTCCCCAAGGAGCCGCCGAATGCTGGTGTTCATTTTCTATCTGCGTGCCGATAATCGTTCCACCGTCTTTATAATACAATCCTTCCAACTGTCGGCCAATCTCTTCATAAAGCCGTTTCACATACTTCAAGTAGTTCGCATCGTTCGAACGAATTTCCAAGGGCTTGGCAAACAACCAGTCGGGAAGTCCTCCGTTTCGTATTTCCCCATGACAGAAAGGGCCTATTCGTACCACCGTCCACATATTATGTTTCTGACACAATGACAAAAACTTACGAAGATTCCGGTTCCCTTCCCAATTAAATACGCCTTCCTTTTCTTCATGAATACTCCAGAATACATACGTAGGAATCACCGTTACTCCTCCTGCCTTCATTTTCAGGATTTCTTCTTCCCACTGGCATTCCGGATAACGGCTATAATGGAACTCTCCCATTACTGGAATAACCGGCTTTCCCCCTACCGACATATAATAGCTGTTTACCTCAATACGCTCACCGGAAGGATTATTCCCTCCCAACTTCAGATGCCCACTATAAATTGTCTTTTCCTTGACAGGCATATCCAGTTCATACACTTGCTGTGCCATAGCCAGCATTCCCGTCATCATGCATATAATTGTTCCCGTAAATCGATTCATTGTTTTTCCTAGTTAAAGTAAAAAAATGAGACACAATATCTTCAATTCAAAAGTACCACCTCAACATACACGAAAAAATGGAATCTTTTACGGAATACATGTAATTTTTTGCGACCATACTATCCCGTTTTCAACTGATATACGAAAAGCTTTTATATTCTTCCCAAAACGCAAGTACATTTCAAACGAAACGTAAGTACATTTTACCTGAAACACAAGTACGTTTAGATACAAACGTAAAGGCGTTTACCTCCAAACGTACTTGCGTTTTTCCGGTCACGTCCGGACAAATCATATAATATTAACAATCAAGAGATTACAGACCAGTTCACATTTTTCTTACGAAGTTCTTTCAACTGTTGCCAGATAATTTGATTTTCCGGTTTCATGCCTTCGGGGTCGTCATCCAGCAGGCGTTCAGCTATTTCACGGACATACTGCAACAACTGACCGTCTTTGGCGATGTCAGCTATTTTCAAATCAAAGGCTACCCCGCTCTGCTGGGTACCTTCCAAATCTCCAGGACCACGTAGTTTCAGGTCGGCTTCGGCAATCTCAAAACCGTCATTGGTCTGCACCATGATTTCAATGCGCTTGCGGGTTTCTTCCGTCAACTTGTATCCGGTCACTAAAATACAATAGGACTGGTCGGCACCACGACCTACTCGCCCACGCAACTGGTGGAGCTGGGAAAGTCCGAAGCGTTCGGCATTCTCAATAGCCATCACCGAGGCATTGGGTACATTCACACCGACTTCTATCACAGTAGTGGCCACCATAATCTGGGTTTCGTTAGCCAAGAAACGCTGCATTTCTTCTTCTTTCTCGGCCGGTTTCATCTTACCGTGCACCTTGCTGACCTTGTATTCTGGGAACTCCTCGCAGACGTGCATGTACCCCTCTTCCAGGTTTTTGATATCCATCTTTTCGCTCTCCTGTATCAACGGATATACGATATATACCTGACGGCCTTCCTGAATCTGTTTCCGCATGAACTCGTACATGCTTTTCCGGCGGTTGTCAAACTGATGAATGGTCTGGATAGGCTTTCGGCCGGGAGGCAACTCATCAATGACCGACACATCCAAATCGCCATACAAGGTCATGGCCAGCGTACGGGGAATCGGGGTAGCTGTCATAACCAGTACATGAGGAGGACGGGTATTCTTAGCCCACAACTTGGCTCGCTGGGCTACTCCAAAACGGTGTTGTTCGTCAATCACCACCAGTCCCAAAGAAGAGAAGTTGACGGTATCTTCAATCACAGCATGCGTACCAATCAAGATATGCACATCCCCTGTTAATAAGTCGCGGAGAATTGCTTCACGGCGTTTGCCTTTCACGTTGCCGGTCAACAGCTCCACCCGCACGGGCATCCCATTCAGAAAGCGACGGATGGTTTCATAATGCTGTGTGGCAAGAATTTCCGTCGGAGCCATCATGCAGGCCTGGAATCCGTTATCCAAGGCTATCAACATGGTCATCAAGGCTACTAATGTTTTTCCACTACCCACATCGCCCTGCAACAGACGGTTCATCTGTCGTCCGCTGCCCATGTCACGACGCATTTCCTTGATTACACGTTTCTGTGCCCCTGTCAACTGGAAAGGCAGATGATGCGCATAGAAGGTATTAAAAATTTCACCCACCCGTTCAAATACCAGTCCACGGAATTTGTTACGACGTTCTTTGGTATAACGGAGAATATTGAGCTGTACGTAAAACAGTTCCTCAAATTTCAAGCGATACTGTGCCTTGCGGAGAAGTTCCGGATTCTGCGGAAAATGAATATTATACAACGCATCGGTCAGGGGCATCAACTGATGTGCCGCAATTAAAGAGGGACTCAGCGTTTCTTCAAAACTCTCCTTCTGCAAAGCCTGAAAAAGATTTTTCATCAGCTTTTCCAGCGCATGAGAATTCAGGCTGGTACGCTTCATCTTTTCCGTAGTATTGTAATAAGGCTGAAGCCCCATGGTAGAAAGGGTCAGTTCCTGTGCCGGGTCAATATCGGGATGCGCCACGTTGATACGCCCGTTGAAAACCGTCGGCTTACCGAACACGATGTATTCTTCGTTGGCTTTGTACTTTCCGGTGATATACTTCAATCCTTGAAACCACACTAAGTCCACCACTCCCGTACCATCGGAGAAATGTCCTACCAACCGGCGCTGACGGCCTTCTCCGAACATTTCAAAACTCAGAATCCGTCCACGCAACTGAATGTAAGGCATATTGCCGTCTATCTCATGGATGTAATACAGACGACTACGGTCCACATACTTGTATGGGAAATAATACAACAGGTCGCGTAAGGAATAGATGTTCAATTCCTTATTCAGTATGGCCGCTCGCTGCGGTCCTACCCCTGGCAAATATTTCACATCGCGTGTGGATAAGTCAAACATTAGTCGTCGATAAGAGATTCTGCTACTTTCAAGTCAAAGGGTGTGGTGAGTTTGATGTTCTCCCGATTGCCGGAAACCAGATGTACCGGCTGTCCCAATGCTTCCACCACCGAAGCATCATCGGTAAAGAAGGGCTTGTAGTCCTGGGCATAGGCTCGTTTCAATAATTCCACAGTGAAGACTTGAGGAGTCTGCACCAACTTGTAGTCATTGCGTGATACAGTCTCACTTCCTCCTTCGGGCAACAAATGACGAACAGTTTCCACTACATCTGTTACCGGAGCCACAGCCTGCAAAGTGGCTGCCTGCGCATAACAATTCGCAATGACTTCGGCAGAGATAAAAGGACGTACTCCGTCGTGTACACCGACCACACCGTCTTCTTCCACCAGTGCCAATCCGTTCTTTACGGAATGGAAACGCGTTTCTCCACCTGCCGCAATACGGTGAGGCAACGTAAAGCCGTATTCAGCACAAAGGTGCTCCCAGTAGGAACGCTGTTCCACCGGAAGCACCACAATCAATTCAATGTTCGGGTCACAGGCATGAAAAGTCTCCAGCGTACGCATCAATACCGGCTTTCCTTTTACCGGAATGAATTGTTTGGGAATCTCTCCCCCCATACGCAGGCCTTTTCCTCCCGCTACCACTATCACATATTTCTTCATTAAGCCAGCAACATTCCTTTTTTCACTTCGAGTGCTTTTTCTGCTCCTGCAAATTTCTCCAGGATAGTAAAGCCAAAGGCAGGTGCGGCACCCGGACCTTTACCCAAAATGAAGTTGTCGACTACTTCTACCATATTTCCTGTATATTCTGCTCCTTCCAGGAATTTGTCGAAACCCGGATAGCCGGTAGCTTTCTTGCCTTTCAGCAAACCGCGCTTACCATATACCATCGGAGCAGCACAAATGGCAGCCAACGGTTTTCCGGCAGCCGCAAAGCTCATAATCAGTTTGTCCAGTCCGGCATGTGCATCCAGGTTAGTAGCACCCGGCAGTCCACCAGGAAGAACAATCATTTCTACATCTTCCTCCTTCAGCTCTTCGAACAACAAATCAGCCACAATGGGTACCTGATGAGAACTGATGACCGTCTTGTTTCCAGTGACAGACACCGTTTTTACGTTCAATCCGCCTCTGCGCATAATATCCAACGGAAACATGGCTTCCATTTCCTCGAAACCTTCAGCCAAAAAGATACAAACTGCTTTCATAAATCTATTATTTAGAATTAAAAGTTTTATTTCAACTTAAAATTATACGTAATGGTACCGAACTGATCATCCACTCCATCTACCGCATTAAAACGTGCTTTTCGAGCTGCCTCTTCTGCCGCTCTTCGCAATGCCGGATCCGATGTATTCGACCTCTTTTTATTAAAGCTGATACCAACAACCTCTCCATCCGGATTCACCCGAATAGTAATAACCACACGCCCTTCTTCTCGACCATTGTAGATCGGCTTCGGAAGTTGTCCACCTCTCACTGTTCGTCCGTTCAGGTCGAATTCATCCCGACCACCTACACCACTCGTCTTTCCCGTAGAAGAGTTGCCCGTAGGACTACCCTGCAGTCCGGCTCCGGCAGCATTTCCCTTGCTTCCCATCTGAGAACCTTTTCCAAATGCCCCGGCAATGGCATTAGCCGCAGCCTGAGCAGCCGCTTTTTCTGCTTCCGCCCGTTTTTCAGCCTCTGTTTTCTCCTTCGGCTTATTCACCTTCTGAGTTTCAGTCTTTACCGGTGTCTTTTTAGGTTGTTCCTTCTTCGTCTCTGTTTTAGGTTTTTCTTTCTTCACTTGCAAAGAAGGTTCATCCTGCTGCGTAATCATGGGCTGTTCTACCTCTGGCTCCACTGCAGCTTCCGGTGCAGAAGAAGGAACTTCCGACGGCATGACATCCACCTCGGTCATCGTATAAGGATCGGCATCACCTGCAGCCAGTTCCGTATTGCCTAACATGACGGGCACACCGCCTTCCTCCTGCTCTGCCGGAACGGTCAGCTTCAGAAGAAACAGCAACAGCAGCACCAGCACGTGCAAAGCCACCGTACATACAATTCCGATTACCTTATTTTTTTTCAACGTTACTCTGTTTTAGTTTTTATCCGGACGGCGAGTCGCCAGGACCATCTTAAAATGATTCTCGTTCGCAATATTCAGCACCCGCACGATTTCCCGATAAGGAATCGATTCATCGGCATACAATGCCACATACATTTCCGGTTCTTTCCGGGCACATTCCTGAAGAAAGGCGGTCACTTCATCAATGGCCAGCGGCATTTCATCTTCATTGCCGAAAGCCCCGTAATAATTCAGGTCCTTATCTATAATCACCCGTGCCATAGGTTTAGCCGAAGTCTGCTCCGAACCTTGCGGCAGAAGCACCTTGATGGCATTCGGCGATACCATGGTAGAAGTAATCATAAAAAATATCAGCAGCAGGAAAATCAAGTCGGTCATAGACGACATGCTGAAGCTGGGTGATATTTTCTGTCTTCTCTTTAAAGCCATACGCGATTATTTTTCAGTCGGTTCATTCAGCAAGTCCATGAAAGCCAACGTACGTGCTTCCATCTGACTTACTACCTTATCTACACGATACACCAAATGATTATAGGCAAACATCGTAGCAATACCTACTACCAGTCCGCCCACCGTAGTAATCATGGCCTCATAAATACCACTTGACAAAAGGGTAATATCAATGTTGTTTCCGGCATTAGCCATATTCCAGAAGGCACGTACCATACCGGTTACCGTACCCAAGAATCCCAACATCGGCGCCCCACTTGAAATGGTAGCCATAATAGACAAACCATTTTCCAACTTGGCCACTTCAATATTTCCGGTATTTTCAATGGCAGCCTGCACATCGGCAACCGGACGTCCCATACGCGTAATTCCTTTTTCAATCATACGTGCAGAAGGAGTGTTCGTAATGCGGCAATAGTTGATAGCCGATTTGATTTCTCCCGATTTGATATAATCACGGATACGGTCCATAAACAAAGGATCATCCTTTCCAGCCTTACGGATAGCCACCGCACGTTCAAAGAAAATATAAAAAGCAATTACCGACATCAAAGCCAGTACAATCATAATCCAGCCTCCTTTGCAGGCCATATCCCAAAGATTCATCTGCGGTTCACCCGAAGCAACCGGAGTCAACACCGGATTTGCTCCGGCCATTGTATCGGCTACAGCTTGTGCGGCAGCCAGTAAAGTTAATGTCATCATAATTTAACGAAGGCAATTTTTATATTCTTCAATGGTTTTCTTTAATCCTAAATAAAGTGCATCACAAATCAGTGCGTGACCAATAGAAACTTCATCCAGCCAAGGGATATTATCATGGAAATACTTCAAGTTCACCAGACTCAAATCGTGTCCGGCATTCAATCCCATTCCCAGTTTATGTACTCTCTCAGCCGCTTCTATAAAAGGAGCCACGGCTGCTTCCGGATTCTTGGGATAGAGTGAGGCATAAGGTTCCGTGTACAATTCCACACGGTCGGCTCCTGTCTTTGCCGCATACTCAATCAGTTCCAGGTCTGTATCTACAAAAATAGAGGTACGTATGCCTGCTTCACCGAACGTATCCATCAATTCTGTCAGGAAAGCCTGATGCGTTTTGGTGTCCCATCCACAATTCGAAGTAATCTGGTCAGGAGCATCCGGCACCAAAGTCACCTGTGTAGGTTTTACTCTCAGTACCAGGTCAATAAATTCTTTCGAAGGATATCCTTCGATATTGAACTCAGTCTTCAACACCGGGCGCAAGGCATATACATCCGCATATCGGATATGACGTTCATCCGGACGTGGGTGAACCGTGATACCTTCCGCCCCGAACAGCTCGCAGTCCAGGGCTACTTTCTCTACATCAGGGTTGTTTCCACCTCGTGCATTACGAAGCGTAGCCACCTTATTTATATTCACACTTAATTTAGTCATATTTCATGAATTTCGTTATCTTTTAAGAAGACAGGAAACGGCTCGGCATAGTCCTATCGAAAAACTTTGTTTTTCGTTTGTCTCTGCTCTCGCCTTTCACTATCTTTGCATCAACAACGTGCAAAGTTAGCAGGTTTTACGAGAAACTTGACATGTTTATTCTTAAAAAGATTGATAAAAAAGACACATTCTATGCAGCGGAAGATGAAATTCGCCCTCTTTGGAAATACGTATCAGGAGCATAAATCGGCTCATGTAACCCATCTGCTGGAAATCCTCCGGCGCAAGGAGGCACACATCTGTATCCATCGTGAGTTTTATGAGTTCCTTCGCCTGCACACAAACGCAGATTTAACCAATTTAGAGATTTTCAACGGTCATGACTTTACCGCCGACATGGCACTCAGTGTGGGAGGAGACGGTACGTTTCTGAAAACAGCCAGCCTGGTTGGCAACAAGGAAATCCCCATATTAGGCATCAATACCGGACGACTGGGTTTCCTGGCCGATATTTCACCCGACCAGATGGAGGAAACGTTCGACGAGATTTATCAGGGAATGTATCTGGCAGAACCACGACGGGTACTGAAACTTACCTGCAATGGTCAGGTGCTGAAAGGTTATCCTTACGGGTTAAATGAAATCGCCATTCTGAAGCGGGACAGCTCTTCCATGATTACCATCCGTGCCTATATCAACGGGGAACTGTTGAATGTGTATCAGGCAGACGGCCTGATTGTGGCTACCCCTACCGGTTCTACAGGCTACTCCCTCAGTGTAGGCGGTCCGATTTTAGTACCTCAGAGCGGTACCATCAGCCTGACTCCCGTAGCTCCACACAGTTTAAACGTACGCCCCATTGTCATTCGTGACGAGTGGGAAGTCACACTGGAAGTAGAAAGCCGCAGTCATAATTTTCTGATTGCCATCGATGGCCGGAGTGAGACCTTCCGTGAAGGTACCCGACTCACTATTCGGAGGGGAGAATACTTCATCCGCATCGTCAAGCGCTGCCACCACTCTTTCTTCAATACCTTACGTGAGAAAATGATGTGGGGAGCCGATTCGCGCAACTAAGTATCCATCATACAAATACACAAAAAGCCGGAGCGTTCAACTTGTCACTCCGGCTTTTTGTGTATGTATACCTTACAGTATCCTATTTGGAAAGCTGCACATCATAGCTCTTTCCTTCACGGCAAGTAAACTGCAATACGGTATGTTTCTTATCCGATTCCAGCACTTTCACAGCAGGATGAGATGCCACATTCCATTTCCCCTTCAAAGTGATGGTTACCGGAATCTCCTTACTCTCGTCATCAATCCACGGGCGAGAATAAATACTACGTTCAATGCGTTTGCCATTTTCATCAAAGGCCTCATCACTCGGACCACGATAGAAAGCCATATCCGGCTGTGCTACGGTCAGCACCAGTTTTTTCTTGTCCACCTGCTTTACCATAGCCAGACAAGAAGTATCCACCTTCTCAATGAAATCACCTGGCAAAGTCTTCTGTGGAGTTTCAAAAAGCACGTATGAAGTCAAGTGTTCTGCACTGGAAGTCACGATATGCGCATTCCGGTCTTTCTGCAACACCTGATAAGTCGGTTGTTTGGCAAACTGTGTCAAACCCTGTTCATCAGTCTGCGGCAACACCGCATATTCATACGAAGCCCCCTGAGGTGCTTTTCCGTGATTGAACACCAAAGATACCCAATCGCCGGAAGTCGGTTTTACACTACGTTCACCAACTGTTACCTGAGGGAAGTTCTTTTCAAACTGTACATTTCCCGGTACATAATACCCCACTCCATTAGGAGCTAGATACGTATGTCCGTTATCCTTCCAGTTGTCCCAATATGCTTTTTCTTCCGGCGTAATGGCAGCCAGCTGGAATACAGTAGTTTCTGTAGGATAGTCCTGATTGACATTCTCAATATCAGAACCAAGGGCTACGATGGTATTTCCAAAGAAATGATACGAAATCCGCGCACGGTGCGAACCGTTGTACTTATCATGTTCGTGCAACTTCATACCAAAGTTTCCATTCTCACGTTCTTGGGAAAGTCCTCCGGCAAATGCCTCATCAGAATACAGCATTTCTTCCATTCCGGAAAAAGCATCCACATTCAGCACTTTTGCACGCAACTGGTCAAAAGGCAGATGAATGGAAGTAGCTCCCGGAATCCGGTTCCAGTCGAATCCGTTTTCCTGCCAGCCGCTCGTTGTAAAAGTTACTCTTTCTCCCGGCTGAGCAGTCAGCACCTGCATGCTGCCATAACCCAAGTATCGTCCGTAGAAATTGGCATCCAGGTAATGCTCGGCATCCCATAAGTAACGTGAATGACCACGTACCACTGCCGCCCAGTTGTTCCATCGCTGTACAGACACACAACCATATCCCAACGCTAAATTTCCCTGCGGGTCTTTTTCTGGAGTAAAGCCTGCCTTCAGCAATTTCTTCTCCAGTTTGCGTTCCAGTCCGGCCGGTGCCTGCGGCAAATAATCCGGTTCATTGACACCCGGTTTTGCCGGTTCTCTTACCAGACGCAGGTAAGCAGCAGCCATATCGGCATCATACTTTTCTTTTCCGTCAGGCGTTCCTGAGATAGCCATCATGGCATATTGTACCGGAATCAACTTTCCTTTTCCATTGGGATGACGTCCCGACATTGACAGCGGGAACTGTTGCTGGTTACAATAAAAACGCATGGTCAGCAACACATCCTTTACAGTCTGATGAGCCAGTTCTGATACGGCAAATGTCGTTCCACTCATCAGATAAATCATGTTAGTTGCCCCATCCAGACCTCCAACCGCATACGCAGGATAGTTGTTACGGTGATGGAAAGCAGCCCCGTCACTCTTGAAGGCACCTGCCAATCCCGGAGCCGGACGGCATCCGTAGTCAATCCAGCGCGAGAAGGCACGCAAGTAACGAAGTTTTTCCGGTGTATCCTCCATCATCAGAATGCTGGCAATACGTCCGGAAGTCTGCGTGTTAAAGGAATCCATGTCAATACCGTTTCCGGTCGGCTTTGGATATACTTCATTCGTAATGGCATACCAGCGCATAGTAGCTTCCGCTTCCGCCAGACGATTTTCTTCACGCAGCACATCCTTCATCAGGAAATAAGAAAGATACAAACTGCGTACACTGTATCCATAATGATGTATGTTTCCCCAGCAGCTGCCATACGCAACTCCCTGGTCGGTGATATGGTCGTACATAGCCATGAATTTCTGGCGCATTTCCTGTTTCACCTGTGCGTCCTGCGCGTTATGATATGCCACAGCAATGGTTTTCATCAGGTCGAAATAGGCCTTCATTTCCATGCCCAGTTTCGTAAACATATCCTTGTTCCAATGGGGAATCATACGCTCGTATGCTTCCGACTGACGTACCATAAAAATAGGCAATCCGCTCACCTTACCATTTTTATATACAATCTTATAGGCATCATACTTCCGGCGAATTTTGTCTATCTGTTTTTGAGACAATTTACCCGGTGTATAAATCAAATCCCGGTAGCGCTTTTCCATCAGGTGCATATCCTGAAGCTCTTTTTCTGAAACTGGTTTCAAAGGTAAATCCGACTTCCACAATGAATGCGGATAAATCACCAGCCAGTGATTGGTCGTTCCTTTATGTACAAAAGGCACCTGTACATCGGCAGCCTGCTGACGCGCGTCTACCTTGCTGGCCGGAATCAGATGATCGATAAAAAGTTCCCCTTCTACATCTGGTGCCAGTATCCTCAACTCATTCATACCTTCTTCCGGCGTACCTTCCATATCGCGTTCATAGCAAACCCATGCCGCGCGCCATCCGGTGAAGTTTATGCCGAAGGGAAAAGATGTACATACCTTTCCATCCTTCAAGAATTGAAAGGTTATTTTCTTATCTACTGCCTTCTCGTTATACACCCATACAATAAAAGCCGACAGATACGTATCTTTTCCCGTCGGATCTTTGGCTTCAAACTTCAAATCCTTTTTCAGGGAAAGGACAGCCCCCGGTTTATACGTCCAACGCAGGGAACGGCTTCCATCTTTATAGTGTTCATCACTAAGAGATAAAGTCGACCCTGCGCCGGAGAGTTCCTGCGGTACAGCTTCTTCTTCTTCAAAAGAGAGCAACCGCTCGTGCTTTACGACCTGTGCTGTCAACTCACCAGAGATCGCAAAGAAACTTAATACAGATGCTAGATTAATAAAAAATTTTCCTTTCATTTGCATCGTTCTATATAAAATTTAAGTATCGATGCAAAGATAGTATTTTTTATCATTTAATTGTTGTCTTTTTGACGGATTTCCACACGGCGGATTTTTCCACTGATGGTTTTCGGCAGTTCATCCACAAACTCAATGACACGCGGATACTTGTAAGGAGCTGTCACCCGTTTCACATGGTCCTGCAATTCCTTTATCAGTTCCGGTCCGGCCTTCTGCTTGTAGTCCTTTGCCAATACGATAGTGGCCTTTACCACCTGACCGCGGATTTCATCGGGCACACCGGTAATGGCACATTCCACTACTGCCGGATGCGTCATCAAGGCACTTTCTACTTCAAACGGGCCGATACGGTAACCGGAGCTCTTGATGACATCGTCGGCACGTCCTACGAACCAGTAATAACCGTCTTCATCACGCCATGCCACATCGCCCGTGTAATAGATACCATCGTGCCAAGCCTCACGGGTAAGTTCAGCATCACGATAATATTCCTTGAACAAGCCTAATGGTTTACCTCTATCCGTACGTACCACAATCTGTCCCTGTTCTCCATCTTCCGCTGAACGGCCGTCTGGTTTCAACAAGTCAATGTCATACTGCGGATTAGGCACACCCATACTTCCCGGTTTCGGTTCCATCCACGGGAAAGTAGCCAGCGTCAATGCCGTTTCCGTCTGTCCGAATCCTTCCATCAGACGGATGCCCGTAATGCGTTTGAAAGTCTCATATACAGAATAGTTCAACGCCTCGCCCGCCGTCGTGCAATATTCCAGTGAAGACAAATCATATTTCGACAAGTCTTCCCGAATCAGGAAACGATAAATCGTAGGAGGTGCACACAGTGAAGTAATATGATAATCATGAATCTTTTGCAGAATATCTGCCGGAGTAAACTTCTCATGGTCGTATACAAAGATATTGGCACCGGCAATCATCTGTCCGTACAGCTTTCCCCACACTGCCTTTCCCCATCCGGTATCTGCAATGGTCAGGTGCAGACTGTTTTCATGCAGATTATGCCAGAAGCATCCGGTAGCAATATGTCCGAGCGGATAAGTAAAGTCGTGTGCCACCATCTTCGGCTCCCCGGTAGTTCCCGAAGTAAAGTACATCAGTGAAATATCCTCGTTGGTATTCACATGTTCCGGACGTACAAAAGGAGCGGCAGCTTCCATACCCTTATGGAAATCTTCAAAGCCCTCCGGATATTCCGGACCGACACTCACCAGGCGTTCTACCGTAGGAGAATCAGGCATGGCTGCCAGAATATGTTCTGTGATGACCGGTTCACCGGCAGCCACAATCATCTTGATACCGGCAGCCTGACAACGATATACAATATCTTTCTTTGTCAGCAAGTGTGTAGCCGGAATGACCACTGCTCCCAACTTGTGCAGAGCAATGATAGAGAACCAAAATTCATACCGGCGTTTCAAAATCAGCATGACCTTATCTCCATGACCTATTCCCAAGCTCTGGAAATAGGAGGCGGTCATATCGGTATATTTCTTCAAGTCCGCATACGTAAACTGTATATGTTCTCCTTTGTCGTTTGTCCACAGCAACGCATTTTTATCGGGCTGTTCAGCCGCCCAGGCATCTACCACATCATAACCGAAATTAAAATTTTCCGGCACCTTCACTTTAAAATTCGCAATGAAATCCTCTTGTGAGGTAAAGTGAGTTTGTTCAACAAATCTTTCTAACATATTTCTTTTCAAAATTAATTACTACATAACGATGGCGAGGAACTTCACCGCTTTCCCGTCGAGCGCCTTCATTCCGTGAGGCAGTGAAGAATCGAAATACAAACTGTCTCCCTGCTCCAGAATCAGATCTTTTCCGTTTATGCTCAACAGCATCCGGCCCTCAATCACCAGATTGAATTCCTGTCCGTAGTGCGTATTGTAATAAATAGGTGTATCCTCCGGCTTGGGCTCTACCGTTACCAGGAAAGGATCGGCCTTGCGGTTGCGGAACCCTGAAGCCAGCGACTGGTATTTATATGCCTTCGTACGCTCCACCGAAATACCGGTTCCCCAGCGCGTCAGGAAATAAGCATTCATTTTAGGCTCTTCACCAAACATCAATACATCAAGTGGCACATTGCACTTCCGTCCTATCTGCTGTAGCGTACTGACCGCAATGTCACACTCGCCCGACTCAATCTGCTGGTACCTATCCACCGGTAAACCACATTGTCCGGCCATGTCCTCCACACTTAAATCCAGCGCATCGCGCAATCCGCGGATACGTTCTCCTATTTGTCTTATTTGTTCGTCCATAGTGCAATTTTTTAGTTATTCGCTCAAAATTACGAAAGATTATGAAAAACCAAGAAAAATATTTCGAACTTTGTAACCGAAAAATTAAAAACCATGATCAGACAGGATTACATCATACGCATGATTCAGGAAATATTTGCCGCAATAGCTAACCTGATTCTCCGCCGGAAGCATATCAGCAAGTCGGACTGGGAGGAATATGAAAGTACGGCACGGCAAGTGCTGGAGGTCACTCCCCAACAGCTGGAAGAAATGGACGGCCAAACCATACTGGAAAAATACAGTCAGGAAAAAGATGGGATGGAGAAGACCGAATTAGCCGCCATGATGCTGCTAAAAATGGCGGAAGACACCGAAAACCTCGTGCCTAAAGCCCGACTTCGCCAGGAAGGGCTCTACCTGCTGAAATACGTGCAGGAACATGGAAATACCTATTCCCTACCCCGCAACCTGCTGATTCAGTTTTTGGAATCAAGGAACTGATGTTCATCGACGGAATAAAACGAACCTGCTAACCATGAATACACTGAAAATAGCCTATATCGGTATGGGATACCGGGGAAAGCAACTGCTTGCCCTGACCCGACACATTCCTTACTTCCAGGTGACTGCCATTGCCGACCCGGAAGCCCGGGAAGCCGACTACGACGTGCCTTGCTACAACCAGGGAGGAGATGATTATCAAAGAATGATTACCCTTCATGCCCCGCAACTGGTTTTCATTGCTTCTCCATGGCAGTTGCACGTAACCCACGCCTTGTACTGCATACAACACGGTTGCCATGTGGCACTGGAAATCAAAGGAGGGCTTTACCTGCATGAATACCAGCCGCTGATTGAAGCGGCAGAAGCCGGAAAGAAAAAAATCTTTCCGCTGGAGAACACACTTTTTCGGCAGGAAATTCTGGCCATGCACAACCTGGTCAGTGCCGGTGAATTAGGTGAAGTGGTATACATGCGAGGAGGTTACCGTCACGACTTGCGCAATCTTCTATTGGACGACCAGGGTAATCTGGGTAACCGGAAAAAGACAGAAAGCATCTGGCGAAGCAAATTCTACCAGCAGGAAAATGGCGACCTTTATCCTACTCACGGACTGGCTCCTCTCTGCCTCATCGCCGGCATTCCCCGCAAAGATCGTTTTGTACGCCTGACCACCTTTTCTTCCAAACCCGCAGGCCTATACCAGCGTATCCGTGAATTAGGAGGAAATCCTCATGTGCCTGTCACGCAAGGAGACATAACCGTCACCCAACTGGAGACGACTTCCGGAACCTTGGTTTCTTTGACCCACGATACCACTCTTCCCCGCCCCAGAAGCCTGGATTTCGAAATACAAGGCACCAAAGGAATCTGGCAGGGAGACCAGCGACGCATTTACCTGGAAGGAAAAAGTCCGCACGAAACATGGGAGGCAGATACCGCTTACCTGCAAAAATACGAACACCTCTATTGGCAACAGTGGGGAGAAGAAGCACTGCGCATCGACACGCACCATGAAGGAATGGACTACATCATGCTCAAAGCATTAGAAGCCGAAATGAAACAGGAGATACCTTACCCAGCCGATATACACGACCTGGCTCTTTGGACTTCGGTTACCCCTCTGTCCATACGGTCCGTAGCAGAACAACACACCGTACCGATGGAGTAAGCCATTCCGGTTTATTCCAAATACAAATAATCGTAATGTACCAGCGGTTTCTGCCCGTGCTGTCCCACCATGGAAAGTGCTTCTGCCGAGTCGGCTGATACACGGCCTACTCCAATCTGCCGTCCCTGCTCGTCCATCACGCGCACAAGGTCATCTTTCTCAAAATCCCCTACAACCCGCGTCACTCCCACCGGAAGAATGCTGGTAGCCTTCACACCTCTGACAGCCTCTACTGCCTGACGGTTCAGATGAAGTTCCCCTTTGGCAAAGCCTTCACTGTGCGCAATCCACTTCTTCATGCTCGACACTCCTTCCATGGCCGGAAGGAAACGGGTACAGACAGTCGTATCCGGATGACACAACAAATCCGGCAGGATGTTCTCTTTCTTGCCATTGGCGATAATCACGGAAATACCTTCATCGGCCACCTTACGGGCAATGGTGCTTTTGGTAAGCATCCCTCCCCGTCCGAATCCGGACTTTTCCGTCTGAATGTAATCCGACAAATCCTTTCCACGCTCCACCGTACGTATCACAGAAGTACCCGGTTGAGAAGGTGAACCGTTATAAATGCCGTCAATGTTACTAAGGATAATCAATGCCTGCATGTCCATCATCGAAGCAATCATACCCGATAGTTCATCATTATCGGTAAACATCAGCTCGGTCACCGAAATCGTATCATTTTCGTTCACGATAGGAATCACTCCGTTCTCCAACATCACCTTCATGCAATTACGCTGGTTCAGGTAATGCCGGCGGGTAGAAAAGCTTTCCTTAGTCGTCAACACCTGACCTACGGTAATACCGTGCTCCCGAAACAGTTCATAATAACGGTTTATCAACTTAGCCTGTCCCACTGCCGAAAAAAGCTGCCGCTGGTCCACACTGTCCAGTTTCCGCAAGGGTCTCAACTCGCTTCTTCCTGAAGCCACCGCTCCGGAAGATACCAGCACGATTTCCACTCCTGCTTTATGCAACTCGGCCACCTGGTCCACCAATGCCGACATGCGGGTTATATCCAGTGTGCCGTCACGGCGGGTCAGCACATTACTACCTATCTTTACCGTGATTTTTTTATACTGATACGTTTTGTTTTCCATAATTCACTCTCACTTTTGCACAGGGAACACCTGAAAAATCTTTCAAATACACATTATTTAATCACATTCAGTGGCAAATGTAATAAATACCACACAGAAACAAAACAATTTATCACAATTATATAAATACTCTCCTTCAGAACAAACCTTTCCTCTTCCCTGCAGATAAAAAAACACAGTACCCCAATCAAGAATTCCAAATTACATTTTCTATGTTTCCCTTGCCCAAAACCTATGTTTCCGCATCGGGAACCGTAAGTTTCCGCGTCGGAAAACCTACGGTTCCGCCATGCGAAACGTAAAAGAGTCCGGAAAGTTTTATACAGATTTTACTAGAGTTTCCGCCTCATCATCATATTCATTAGTCCACTTATCATCTGGCAGATTCCACATAGGTCCAAAAAATTCTCCTAAAAATTCGCTATCTTTGCACGGACTTTTAATACACGAAAAATGGTAAAAGCGATATTCTTTGATATTGATGGAACATTAGTTTCTTTCCAGACTCACACCGTGCCGGAGTCTACCCGCGAAGCCCTGCGACTTTTGAGAGAAAAAGGTATTAAGGTATTCATTGCCACCGGCCGTCCAAAGACGTTGATGATGGATGCCGTGGGTGACCTGGATTTCGACGGTTATGTCACACTGAACGGAGCACATTGCTTCACGGCAAATCATGAGGACATCTACAAGGGCTGCGTACCGCAGGAAGACATTGAACGACTCATTCAGTACCAGCATGACCATCCGGAAATGCCGTTTGTTTTTGTACACGACAATACCTGGTTCCTGACACATGAGGATGAGGCTGTCAGAGAGATTGCCCGTCTGATTCAAATTGACATTCCGGAAATCCGTCCCATAGAAACCGCAAGAGAGAAAGAAATTCTGCAAATTATGGGATATTTCCCCGAAGAAAAAGACGAAGAGATATTCGGAAAGGTACTGACTCATTGTGAACCCATGCGCTGGCATCCGCTCTTTGCCGACATCATTGCACGGGGAAACAGTAAAAGTCACGGTATCGATCAGATGTTGGCTTATTACGGCATTGACCTGAAAGATACCATGGCTTTCGGTGATGGCGGCAACGACATTCCGATGTTGAAACATGTAGGTATGGGAATCGCCATGGGAAACGCGGCTCCTCACATACAAGCTGCGGCCGATTATATCACTACCTCAGTGGATGAAGAGGGTATCATGCAGGCATTGAAGCACTTCCATATCCTGTAACAGTCCAAATTCTCTAACCGTAACCCGTTACATTTCATAGGACAAACTACACAATACCTACAAATAGGTATTTATACATAGTCTAAATTACCCATATTTGGCGATTGCCCCACCCGGACAATCGCCTTAATTTTGCACACAGAAAATTAGTCCTGAACAAAAAATACGAGTTACAGTAAATGAGAAATTTATCTTTTTCGCGGGGAAGCGAAAATTTGAAGTGGGGTGTACTTTTTATATTATTGGGTGCTTGTGTCTTATCTCTTTCTGCACAAGGCCGTTCACTACTATCTGGAAAAGTTCTTTCTTCGGACAAGAGTGTCATTGACTTCGCCACGGTGTACCTGAAAGGTACGCAATATGGCTGTACAACCAACGAAAAAGGCTTGTATCATCTGAAAGCACCCGCCGGGAAATATATACTGACCGTTTCTGCCATCGGGTTTGAAACGGTAGAAAAAGAAGTGGAAATTCTGGCAGACGGACGTAGCAAACAAAATGTAATCTTGAAGCCTTCAGTCACCGAGCTGGATGAAGTCGTAGTCGTTTCCAACGGAGTCGGACGTATCAAGCGCTCGGCCTTTAATGCCGTAGCTGTAGATACACGTGAACTGCAGAATTCTACCAAAAACTTAAGTGAAGCGTTACAGAAACTTCCGGGAATGAAACTGCGCGAATCTGGAGGTGTGGGCTCGGACATGCAGCTGATGCTCGACGGCTTCAGCGGCAAGCATGTAAAAGTATTTATCGACGGGGTGCCACAGGAAGGGGCAGGAACGGCTTTCGACCTGAATAACATTCCGGTCAACTTTGCCGAGCGCATTGAGGTATATAAAGGTGTGGTACCCGTAGGCTTCGGTACCGATGCCTTGGGTGGAGTTATCAACATTGTAACCAACAAACAGAAGCGCAACTGGTTTCTGGATGCGTCATACTCATACGGCTCGTTCAACACGCATAAATCGTATGTAAACTTCGGGCAGAGTTTCAGAAACGGACTGACATACGAAATCAATGCGTATCAGAATTACTCTGACAATAATTACTATATCAACAACTGGGTGGAAGAGTTCAACCACGAAAACAATACGTCTGTCAGCGATGAAAGTAACATACAGCGCGTAAAACGATTCAATGATACATTCCACAACGAAGCGGTCATCGGAAAAATCGGAGTTACCGGGAAAAGCTGGGCCGACCGGCTGATGTTTAATGTGGCCTACTCGCATTTCTACAAAGAAATACAGAACGGAGTGTACCAGGAAATCGTATTCGGCGAGAAACATCGTCATGGCTATTCCATCGTTCCTTCGGTAGAATATCGCAAGCAGAATCTTTTCACCAAAGGACTGGATGTGACGGTTACGGCCAATTACAACCACAACCTGACGACAAACGTAGATACAGCAATGTACAAATACAACTGGCTGGGTGACCGTATCCCCAGATCGACTGCCGGCGAACAGAATCACCAGTTCAGTGAACAAATCAATACAAACTGGAATACCACACTTACTGCGGTATACCGACTGGGCAAAATGCACTCGTTTACATTTAATAATGTATTCAGTACTTTTCGTCGTACAGGACGGAGTCTGATTGAGAAAAATTCCGTACTGGAAGATTATGATGAACCTACCAAAAGCCGAAAAAACATTGCAGGGTTATCTTATCGCCTGATGCCTTCTAAAAAATGGAATCTGTCGGTCTTCGGCAAGCACTACAACTCTTACAGTGAAGGAACGGTGCAGTTGAGCGACAACAATGTAGGAAGTGATACGAGGGTGTCACAAAGTGTCAGCTCTTTCGGATATGGAGCCGCCGGAACCTATTTCTTAGGAAAAGCCATTCAGTTGAAGCTCTCTTACGAAAAGGCGCTGCGCATGCCCAGCACACAGGAATTGTTTGGTGACGGTGACCTTGAAGCGGGAAAAGCTGACTTGAAACCGGAGCGTAGTGACAACGTGAACCTGAGTGCCAGCTACAACAAGCAGTTAGGCAAACACGGATTGTATGTGGAAGGAGGAGTCATTTACCGTAACACCCAAGACTACATCAAACGTGACCTGTCGACCGTAGGAGGTACCAGCTATGGAAGCTACACCAATCATGGCCGGGTAGAGACAAAAGGATTCAATGTGTCTTTGCGATACAGTTACAGCAACTGGTTCAATATGGGAGGTACGTTCAACAACCTTGACACCCGCGACAAGGAAAAGAAACGGGCAGCAAGCAGCGGACAGAATGCACTGACATACGGACAGCGTATCCCGAACATTCCTTACCAGTATGCAAACGTAGACATGAACTTCTACTGGCATAATCTGTTTGCGAAAGGGAATACCCTCACATTCGGATGGGATTGTTTCTACCAGCATGACTTCCCTTTATATTGGGAAAACTTTGGTGACCCGTCTACTAAGATTCGGGTACCGCAGCAGATTTCGCACAATCTCTCTTTAGGGTACAGTATCCGAAACGGACGTTACAACATTTCATTTGAATGCCGGAATCTCACCGATGAGAAACTGTATGACAACTTTAGTCTGCAAAAAGCCGGACGGGCATTTTATGGAAAATTCCGGGTGTATTTTGGAAAGTAATAAACCAATAAAAATATAAATACAAGTATATGAATAAAAAGAACTTTATGTTAGGACTGGGCGCTTTCTGCATGGGAGGCCTGTTCATGGGGTGTCAGAACGAAGAAAATGACCCAACCTTCAGCAATCACAACAACTTCAAGGGAAACTACGTCATTCCGGTCACCGCAGGAGGTACTTCCTATCTGCTTACAGCAGAAAGTCTGGACGAAGGCAAAATCTCAGTCATTGAAAACGGAAAGGAATTTCAGGACCAGATTTCTTACTGGATTTTCTACGACCAGAATTATTTTTTCGGAATCAAATATAACGACGGCTCACAAGGCACCGGAGGATGTTACTATCTGGATGCCAACAATGTGCCACAGAAAAAATATACTTATACATTCAATCGTTTTACTACCTACGGCACATGGGGTGACAATGTGATTACCGTATCTACCGGAGACACCAAGCAGACGGACAATCAGGGTAATGCGGCACAAGGTTTTCTATTTAATTACTTGAATGCGAAAGATGGTACTACCAGTACCAACCAGCAGGATATTTTGGCCGAGAACTTCTTAGGGAACGGTGAAAAGGTTACCATGGCCGGATTTGTGGAAGCCAACGGAAAGCTCTATACCTCTATTATTCCAATGGGTATGAGTCACTATGGAGTGAACACCTGGCCCGACAAAGTGTTGAATCAAGACTATGTGGCAACCGGTACCGGCGGCTCAGGAAGCGGTAAGTATACTGCCGGACAGATTCCTTCTACCCAATATCCGGATAATGCTTATATTGCCATTTACAGCGGCAGCAACTTTGATGAAGAACCGGTTATTGCGAAAACTGACAAGATTGGTTTTGCTTGCGGACGCATGCGTTCGCAATACTACCAGACCATCTGGAGCGATGATGACGGCAATTTATATGTATTTTCAGGAGGATATGGACGTACGGCTACCCAGCCTGCGGCTGATGCCAACTTAAAGGCAAAGGTACAAGGTACACTTCCTTCTGGTGTCGTGCGCATCCCTGCCGGAAGTACTGCCTTCGATGAGTATTATTGCAACCTGGAAACGATGAGCGGTGCGAGCGGCCATCCGTTGTTCCGCTGCTGGCACGTAGGTGGCGATTATTTCCTGCTCAATAATTACGGATGCAGCATTGAAGAAGTAGCCACACTAGGAACCAATGCACCTAAAAATGAACTGGTGATATTCAAAGCCAGCGAAAAGAAGCTGATTCCTATTACAGGATTGCCTGACATGAACCTGATTTCTTCTTTCGGAAATTCTCCTTATCTGGAAAATCAGTATTTTTATATTCCGGTACTGACTACCGAAGAAGGTGCTACTCCCACATTCTATAAAATCAATCCTCAAACAGGAGAAGCTGTAAAAGGACTGGAAGTGGAAGCCGATGAAATTACAACGGTAGGTAAAATTGCATTAACTCAACAATAACATCCGAAAATGAGAAAATTATTCGGGAAAATACACCTCTGGCTTTCTATCCCAGTGGGGATTATTCTTTCCATTATTTGTTTCTCGGGAGTTGCACTGGTATTCGAAAAGGAAATCACTCAGGCATGTAAGCCCCATTTATATAAGGTAAGCGTTCCGGAAGGGAACGCTGCCGTTCTTCCACCTTCACAACTGATTGCACGCATAAAGGAGCAGACTGCCGATTCACTCAAGCTAACCTCACTGCAATATTCGGGAAAAGCCGATGAGACAGCTACAGTGACTTTCAAAAACGCAGGCAGAAAAAGTCTGAGTGTGAATCCGTACACGGGAGAAGTGAACGGATGGATAGAAGGAAACACTTTTTTTCAAACCATGCGGAAACTGCATCGCTGGTTACTGAATCCTCCACCGCAGAAAGGAGCTTCCTCTGTAGGGAAAATGATAGTCGGCATCTCCACCCTGCTGATGGTCGTGATTCTTGTCAGTGGCCTTGTTATCTGGTGGCCCCGAACTCGAAAAGCGTTAAATAACCGGCTGAAGGTTTCATGCCGCAAAGGATGGCGCCGTTTCTGGTATGACAGCCATGTAGCTTTGGGCTTTTATTCTACCCTCTTCCTGCTGATCATGGCACTTACCGGGCTCACCTGGTCGTTTGGCTGGTATCGCTCGTTTGCTTACGGACTTTTTGGAGGAAACACTTCGAAGCAGGCCCAAACTCACGGAACTTCCCTCCCTCAAAAGGAAAACGATGCACGTACCAAGAAAGGAGGAAAGAAACAAACCGATTATACGGCTTGGGACAAGGCAGTTCAGGAAGTACAGACAAAATACACCGGCTACACTTCACTCCGTATAGAAGAAAAAAAGATACAAGTTATCCAGGGACAGCAATTACGCCGTACGAATACCCTGAAATTCAATCCGAAGAACGGAGAGATTACAGAAACCACGACCTATGCGGAAGTGCCTCGCGCACAGAAACTGAAAGGCTGGTTTTATACCTTCCACACCGGAAGCTGGGGAGGTATCTATACAAAGGTACTCTATTTCCTGGCAGCTTTTATCGGAGGCGTACTTCCACTCAGCGGGTATTATTTATGGTTGAAGAAGAAGCAAAGAGCTACAAGGTAAGTTTGGCCAAATAGTCATAATGACTGCCTTCCTTCACCAGCTCTGCTTTGAATCCATATTGAGAAGCATACAGACTCAGTGTGTTGAAATCCACATACAACCAGTCGAATGCTTCTCCTTTTATTTGTTTATATTGCATCTGGAAATCCAGTTGACCGTAATAATCGCCCGCCAAATCAACGACAAAGCTTCCATCTTCCTCCTCAAACAGGTATCTCAAATCGCTTGAATCCATTAAGATACAACCACCAGGATTCAACAACAGCTTCATCCGCTGGAAGAAATCACCGAAATTCTCTACCCGCCCGATAATGCCCGAGCCGTTCATCAGCATCAGAATGGTGTCAAAACGTTCGGCAAAATGCGTGTCGAACAGATTGACCAGACGGGCATCCAATCCACGTGCCTGCATGACTTCTACCGACAGAGGAGAAATATCAATAGCCACAGACTCTTTTCCCATTTGCTTTAAAGCCAAGGAATGACAGCCACTGCCTGCTCCTACATCTAAAATCTTTCCCTGAGCCATATCCAGTGCGGTTTGTTCCAGCAAGGGCATGTGTTCATACGTACGGAATAATTCACTCACTGGAATTTCATCTTCCTCAAACTGTGAAGAGAAAACTCTTAACTTTCCAGCCTTTCCATTCTTGAAGTAATCGTATATGGCAGCTCCCATTGGATCCTTTTCTGCCTGTAGCCATGTGGTCTTCATGATTCTTTGTCTCTGTAATTAACGTGCACAAAAATACAAAATAAAATTCACAATGGTTATTTATTCATTATATTCATGCATTTTTCAGAATAAACACACAAAAAAATAAGAATTTATGCATGATATTCAAAATATATCCGTATTTTTGCAGCCGTAAAAGAATAATTATACAATGAAGAACAAGAATAGCAGACTTGATTCAATCAAAATGATTATCTCCAGCAAGGAGATTGGAAGTCAGGACGAACTCTTGCAGGAGTTGACAAAAGAAGGATTCCAATTGACACAAGCCACCCTGTCGCGCGACTTGAAGCAACTGAAGGTAGCCAAAGCTGCCAGCATGAACGGGAACTATGTATATGTACTTCCCAACAATACCATGTACAAGCGCATGACAGAGCCGCAAAAAGCCAGCGAAATGCTGCGTCACAACGGATTCATTTCCATTGAATTCTCCCACAACATCGCTGTGATCAAGACTCGCCCAGGATATGCCAGCAGTCTGGCATACGACATTGACATGCACAATTTCCATGAAATCATTGGTACCATTGCCGGCGACGACACCATCATGCTGGTGATTCGCGAAAATTGTACGCGTACAGAAGTCAAGCATGCTCTTGCCAACATTATACCGAATATAAACCAACTCTAACTGATAAGAATAAAAAATGGAACCTACTAAACAAATTGATGTAATGGTAGCCGACGCCTCACACGAGGTTTACGTTGACACAATATTGGACACGATTAGAGAAGCAGCCAAAGTTCGCGGTACGGGTATTGCCGAACGTACACACGAATACGTAGCTACCAAGATGAAAGAAGGAAAAGCCATCATCGCACTGTGCGGAGAGGATTTTGCCGGATTTACTTACATCGAATCATGGGGAAACAAGCAGTATGTAGCTACTTCCGGACTGATTGTTCATCCGAAATACAGAGGATGCGGACTGGCTAAGCGTATCAAGCATGCCTCTTTTACTTTGGCTCGTCTGCGATGGCCGAAAGCCAAAATCTTCAGTCTGACTTCAGGAGCTGCGGTCATGAAAATGAATACAGAGCTGGGATACGTACCTGTCACTTTCAACGAGTTGACCGACGATGACTCATTCTGGAAAGGATGTGAAGGATGTATCAACCACGAAATCCTGATGGCGAAAAACCGTAAATTCTGTATCTGCACAGCCATGCTTTACGATCCGGCTTTGCACACAGACGATAAAATAAACAATTTCTAAATACAAAAATAATCTCAAGCGAGGTTTTCTCCTGAACTCATACAGGCGAAAAGCTTCACGATATAAAGATAAGCACCATGGAAGAAAAGAAAAAAGTTGTCGTTGCTTTCAGCGGCGGATTGGACACTTCCTTTACCGTAATGTATCTGGCAAAGGAAAAAGGATATGAAGTATATGCAGCATGCGCCAATACCGGTGGTTTCAGCCCGGAACAGTTAAAAAAGAACGAAGAAAATGCGTACAAACTGGGAGCTGTGAAATACGTGACTCTTGACGTAACACAGGAATACTACGAAAAGAGCCTGAAATACATGGTATTCGGAAACGTACTGCGTAACGGTACTTACCCTATTTCTGTAAGTTCTGAACGTATCTTTCAGGCATTGGCCATCGCCCGTTATGCCAACGAAATCGGAGCTCATGCCATTGCTCACGGTTCTACTGGTGCCGGCAACGACCAGGTGCGTTTTGACATGACTTTCCTGGTAATGGCTCCGGGAGTGGAAATCATTACCCTGACACGTGACATGGCGTTGAGCCGTGAATATGAAATCAATTACCTGAAGGAAAATGGTTTTGAAGCAGATTTCACTAAACTGAAATACTCATACAACGTAGGTATCTGGGGAACTTCTATTTGCGGTGGTGAAATTCTGGATTCTGCACAGGGATTGCCGGAAAGTGCTTACCTGAAACAGGTAACCAAAACAGGCAGCGAGCAACTGAAACTGGAATTCAAGAAAGGTGAGTTGTATGCCGTAAACGGTGAAGTGTTCGACGACAAGATTAAAGCCATCCAGAAAGTAGAAGAGATTGGTGCAGCCTACGGTATCGGTCGTGATATGCATGTGGGTGATACGATTATCGGTATCAAAGGTCGTGTAGGATTCGAAGCTGCTGCTCCGATGCTGATTATCGGCGCTCACCGCTTCCTGGAAAAATATACCCTGAGTAAATGGCAGCAATACTGGAAAGACCAGGTAGCCAACTGGTACGGCATGTTCCTTCACGAAAGCCAGTACCTGGAACCGGTAATGCGCGACATCGAAGCCATGCTGACCGAATCACAGCGTAACGTCAATGGAACTGCTATTCTGGAACTTCGTCCGTACGGATTCTCTACTGTAGGAGTTGAATCAAAAGATGACCTCGTGAAGAACAAGTTCGGCGAATACGGAGAAATGCAGAAAGGATGGACTGCAGAAGACGCTAAAGGCTTCATCAAGGTGTTGTCTACTCCGCTTCGTGCCTATTATGCAAACCATAAAGACGAAGCTGACGTATGATAAAAGCAGGAATTATAGGAGGCGCAGGATATACGGCAGGCGAACTGATTCGCCTGCTGCTTAATCATCCGGATGTAGAGATTGCATTTATCAACAGCTCCAGCAATGCGGGCAACAAGATTACTGATGTACACGAAGGCTTGTATGGAGAAACCGATTTAGTGTTTACAGATGAGCTTCCACTCGATACCATCGATGTATTGTTCTTCTGTACGGCTCACGGTGATACAAAAAAATTCATGGAGAGTCACAATGTACCGGAAGACTTGAAAATTATCGACCTGTCCATGGACTACCGCATCAAATCGGACGACCATGACTTTGTATACGGTCTGCCAGAACTGAATCGCCGTACTATCTGCCAAAGCAAGCACGTGGCTAACCCGGGATGCTTTGCTACATGCATTCAGCTCGGACTTCTGCCATTGGCCAAGCATTTGCTGTTGAACGATGACGTAATGGTAAACGCCATTACCGGAAGTACCGGAGCAGGTGTAAAACCAGGTGCTACGAGTCATTTCAGCTGGCGTAACAACAACCTCAGCATCTACAAACCGTTCTCACACCAGCATGTGCCAGAAATCAAACAGTCACTGAAACAGCTGCAGAACAGTTTCCATTCAGAAATCGATTTCATTCCTTACCGAGGTGACTTTGCCCGTGGTATTTTTGCCACTATCGTAGTAAAGACCAAAGTAGAGCTGGAAGAGATTGTGAAAATGTACGAAGAGTACTATGCAGAAGATTCTTTCACCCACATCGTAGACAAGAATATCGACCTGAAGCAGGTAGTCAACACCAACAAATGCTTGATTCACCTGGAAAAGCATGGCGACAAGTTGCTCATTATTTCTTGCATTGACAACCTGCTGAAAGGAGCCAGCGGTCAGGCTGTACACAATATGAACCTGATGTTCAATCTGGAAGAAACAGTAGGACTGAAACTGAAACCGAGCGCATTTTAATTAATGAATAATGAATAATGAAAATGAATAACCAGGCAGGACTCCTTGATTGCTGCTCTTAATTATTCATTCTTAATTCTTAATTATATGAAGTTATTCGACGTATATCCTTTGTTCGATGTAAACATCGTAAAAGGAAAAGGATGCCACGTATGGGACGACAAAGGTCAGGAATACCTTGACCTCTATGGAGGACATGCCGTTATCTCCATCGGTCACGCACATCCTCACTATGTGGAAACCATCAGCAAACAAGTAGCTACATTGGGATTCTATTCCAACTCTGTAATCAACAAGTTACAGCAGGAAGTAGCCGACCGCCTGGGAGCCATCAGCGGTTATGATGACTATCAGCTTTTCTTAATCAACTCTGGAGCAGAAGCCAACGAAAATGCATTGAAACTGGCATCTTTCTATAACGGACGTACACGTGTGATTTCCTTCGCAAAAGCTTTCCACGGACGTACTTCACTGGCAGTAGAAGTAACCAACAATCCGAAAATCATTGCTCCGATCAATGACAACGGACACGTGACATACCTGCCGCTGAACGACACAGAAGCGCTGAAAGCCGAACTGGCCAAAGGCGATGTATGTGCAGTCATCATTGAAGGCATCCAGGGCGTAGGAGGAATTCAGCTCCCTACTACAGAGTTCATGAAAGCCATTCGCCAGGCGTGCGATGAAACCAATACCGTCATGATTCTGGATGAAATCCAGTCGGGTTACGGAAGAAGCGGTAAATTCTTTGCTCACCAGTATAATGAGGTACGCCCTGACATGATTACTGTAGCTAAAGGCATTGGCAACGGATTCCCGATGGCCGGTGTACTGATTAGTCCGAAGTTCACTCCGGTATATGGTCAGTTAGGAACTACTTTCGGTGGAAATCATCTGGCATGTGCAGCAGCTATCGCTGTACTTGACGTGATGAAAGAAGAAAATCTGGTTGAAAATGCGGCCAAAGTAGGTGCTCACTTATTGGAAGAATTGAAAAACTTCAAAGGAATTAAAGAAGTACGCGGTCGCGGCTTGATGATTGGAATGGAATTTGAAGAACCCATCAAGGAACTCCGCCAGAAACTACTTTTCGAAGAAAAAGTATTTACCGGAGTCAGCGGCACCAACGTCATCCGTTTGCTTCCGCCGCTCTGCCTGAGCATAAACGAAGCAGATGAATTCCTGACTCGCTTACATAGGCTTATCAAATAATAAAAACGTATCACGTTTTTACATTCACGCCTTGATGCATTTCTACATCAAGGCGTTTTTTGTTATCCTTCTTATTACCCATAAATTTTCTCCATTAAAGGAGATTTTATTTTTCCGGTTCAGGAGAAACGTTCCAAAATCTCCATGCACATACGACCGTTATGATAAGGGCATTTCCAAAAGCCAGCCTTATCATCCTTCATAGTTATGAGTAGCTTATCATAAATACGAAGGTATGCACACCCGGTAGTTTCCGTAGAATTAAACGGCGCAATCTCCACATAATAGAAAGGCAATTCACCCAGCCCCCATTCCTTACGCCAAAGTTCCACCATTGTCTTCAGGCGTTCAGCATACGTTTTGTGTTTTCCTACGTTCGATTCTCCCTGATACCACAAAAAACCTTTGATGGTATAATTCTGTAGTGGCTTCAACATGCCGTTATACATCAATGTCGGACTCAGGTAATGCCACCATTCATGTCCGTCCTCCTTGCGAATGTCTTTCTTCAAGTCAATATCAGGATACTGAGACACAACTTCACGAGGTAGCCATCCTTCCACCATAGAACCACCCCAACTACAGTTGATGATTCCTATTGGAATATCCAGTACCTGATTCATCATCATGGCAAAATGAAAGGCCGTCGCACTGAAAGCCGGTGCATTTTCCGGATTACTCACCTTCCAGCTCCCTTTACACGAATCCACTGGTTTTACCTGACCGTTTTTCTCCACGGTAGCCACACGAATACCTTTCCATTTCGATGAAGTAGCAATGGCTTCATTAGCCCCTGCTATCGGACAGTTTACGAATCCTCGGAGAGGCATCTCCATATTCGACTGCCCTGAGCAGAACCAGACTTCGCCTACCAGGACATTGTTCAGTTTCACTTCCTCTCCGTCGGAAATGGAAATCGTATAAGCCTGATAACTGGCTGTGGGAGTCTGAATTTTAGCCACCCACTTTCCTTCCGCATCGGCGGTTACTTTATACACTTCCCGGTTCCACGACGGACGGATAATCACTTCGGCATTCGCATTTGCCTTTCCCCACAGACAAGCTTCAGCCTGCTGTTGCAATACCATATTGTCACTCACAATGTCGGGCAATGTAATCTTGCCCCATGCTCCAGCCTGCACCATCAGCAGACAGGCACTCACAATCCATTTTTTCATCTTACTCTATTTTTAAAGTCGCCATTTCTACAAAAATGATATGAGGAAGAGTGTTCTCAAAACAGAAAGTTAAAATTGCACGTTTCTCATAATATCATATTCTTTTTCACAAAGATAGTACATCTATCTTCATTACAATTAATACTTTTTTATCCAAGTTTTTCCAAATCATCCTCCAAACCTCAGTACTTTCTTGAAAGTACTCCAGTACTTCCATAGTAGTACTTCAGTACTTCCCCGTCAGTACTGGAGTACTGGCAAGGAAGTACTGGCAACTATAAAGGGACTGTAAATCAGAACCTTCTTTTTATAGCAACAAAACTTATCAATTTCTGCAAATTGATTACCAAAATAAATCCCATTATATAGCCCAACTCTCATTTTTAATTATAACTTTGCGAATAAAGAACTCAAACTTGAAAAATATGAAAGTAGCAATCATCGGAGCCGGAAACATGGGAGGTGCCATTGCCCGTGGACTGGCCAACGGACATTATATTCAGGCACAAGAAATTTCGGTATCCAACCCCAGTGCCGGCAAGCTGAACGCGCTGAAAGCGGAATTTCCTGCCATTCACGTAACACATTCCAATAAAGAAGCGGCAGAAGATGCGGACATTATCATTATTGCCGTCAAGCCGTGGAAAGTGGAAGAAGTGCTGAAGCCGCTGAGATTAAGAGGACCACAGATTTTGGTATCAGTGGCTGCAGGACTGACTTTTGAAGACCTGGCACATTTCGTAGACCCGGAAATGCCGATGTTCCGCGTCATTCCTAACACGGCCATTTCAGAAGGAGCCAGCATGACACTGATTGCCGCACGCAATGCTTCGGAAGAACAAATCACTTCCCTGACTGCGCTCTTTAACGAAATGGGACGTTCCATGCTGATTGAGGAAAAACAATTTGCAGCTGCCACCTCGCTGACTTCCTGCGGCATTGCCTACGTACTGAAATACGTACAAGCTGCCATGCAGGCAGGAGTAGAACTGGGTATCAAACCACATGATGCACAAACCATGCTGGCACAAACCCTGGAAGGGGCAGCCAAACTTTTGCTAAACAACGAAAATGCACATCCGGCCACAGAAATCGAGAAAGTAACTACTCCGGGAGGAATTACCATCAAGGGTATCAACTCGCTGGAGCACGACGGATTTACCTCGGCCGTTATTCACGCCATCAAGGCCAGCTTATAAAAACATCATACGGGGAGCTTCGTGCTCCCTTTTTCATTACAAAACCTGAACCGACATGAAAAACAACATTCTTATCACCATGGGAATCCTTGTATTGCTGGGAGTGGCTGTACAGGGTTTGTTTGGCATCGTAGCCGGTGTATTCCTGTCCGCCATTTTAGGAATCATCTACGGAGCCGTCAAGAAAAACAAGCAGTTTCTGCGCTGGTCAGTCATCGCACTTACCATCGACATTATCTGCATCATCCTGTTCTATTTCTGCCTGATTCAATCGGACATGTAACTTTTACTTCACAAAACCTTTTTTCGCCCATTTCAGGCTGTTCCATCGTTTCACAAAGATAAAGGCACGAATGTTCTCGTCGAGCAGGAAGGCACACCACATGCCGACCAGACCCCAGCCCAGATGAATACCGAACAGATAGCTGAGTCCGACAGAGACCGTCCACTGCACAATCAGGCCGACATAGAACGGGAAATTCACGTCACCTGCCGAGCGGAGGGCATTCGTGGCATAGATATTTACGGCACGCCCTATCTCTACGATGACATCGACAATGAGAATGGTTACTCCCAACCGGATAATATTCTCGTTGTCCGTCAGCATACTGAAGATTGTATGACCGAATATGGCCCAGATGCACGAAAGTCCCAGCGATACTAAAATGGACAAACGCATGACGTACTTTCCCAACAGGTAGGCCGCACGTATTCGCTTCTGCCCCACCAGATGGCCGATACTGATGGCTCCTCCTTGTGCCATAGCAATGGCAAAGAGATAGACAAACATGGTGGTGTTCACCGTATAGGTTCGTGTGGCCAGCGAATCATTTCCCAGAATATTGATTAAATAGGTGATGACTACCTGCGAAAAACTGTACGACATATTCTCCCCGGCAGAAGGAACTCCCACCTTCAACAGGTTTTTCAGTTCTATCCAAGGGAAAGGACGGAACAGAGCCATCGGGAAAGACGGAATGTGTTTTCTGAAGAGAATGACAAACAAGACAATCATGCTCACCCCACGGGCTATAGAGGTAGATATGGCCGCTCCTTCTGCTCCCATGGCAGGCAGGCCGAACTTACCGAAAATCAGAGAATAGTTTCCGATAATGTTCATCACGTTGACCAGCACCGTGACCAGCATGGGGTAAATGGCTTTATTGGCACTACGCAAGGACGCGGAAATAGTCAGCGAGATAGCCTGGAAGAAAGCAAACGCCCCTACAATCTCCATGTATCCGATACCATATTTCAGTAGTTCCGGACGAAGTCCCATCCATCCCAATAATGTAGCTGCTCCATAGTGCAAAATGGCACTGACCACCAGTCCCACGACCAAATTCAGCAACAAAGATACCCCGACCACCTGCACCATCTTGTTCCTCATTCCTGCTCCCAGGTACTGCGAACACAGCACAGAAGTACCGATATTGATTACCTCAAAAATAAGGAAAGCAAACATCACAATCTGGTTCACCACCCCTACTGCCGCCACACTTTCATCGGAATACTGACTCAGCATAACGGTGTCGACAGCACCTAACATCATAATCAATAAGGTCTCGATAAAGATAGGAATCACGAGCTTCGTCAAGCCTTTCCGGATACCTGTTTGTTGAATTGCCTGTTCCACGTACTAACTCTCTAAAAAACGTGACAAAATTACAACATTTAGCCCGTAGAGCGTCTTGACCTATATCAATTTAAAGGTGTAAATCCTACAATGCACTATTTTCTCCCTTTTCTTCACTATTTTCCTCCTCAAATTCCCGATAAAACATGATTTTTGTGATACTTAAAAATAATTATTATGAAAACCAAGCAATTTCTACTTATCCTATTAGCATGTCTTTGCTTCTCTTTTGCTCAGTTATGGGGTAATCCCGTAAACGGACTTCTGGAAAGAATTGATCCGGGAGCTTCCAAGAAATTCATCATACAAGTAAAGAAAGGACAATCCGATTTTTTTGAACTCGACCAGAAAGGTGACAAAGTAGTTATTCGGGGAAACAACTACGTAAACATCGCTACCGGCTTGAACTGGTATTTGAAATATTACGCAGGCATTCATCTCTCATGGAACGGCATGACTGCCAAGTTACCGGAAAGCTTGCCGAAAGTTTCTACTCCGGTACGCAAGGAAACCAACCTCTCCTTACGTTACGATTTCAACTATTGCACTTATTCCTATACCATGGCTTTCTGGGACTGGAAACGCTGGGAAAAGGAAATCGACTGGATGGCACTGCACGGAATCAACTTGCCACTGGCAGTAGTCGGTCAGGAATGCGTATGGAAAAACATGCTCGAAAAATTAGGTTATACCAAAGAAGAAATCAATAAATTCATTGCAGGACCTGCTTTCTTGGCATGGTGGGCCATGAACAACCTGGAAGGATGGGGCGGTCCCAATCCGGACAGCTGGTACACACAGCAGGAAGCACTTCAGAAGAAGATTCTGAAACGTATGCGCGAATACGGCATCGAACCTGTATTTCCGGGCTATTCCGGTATGGTACCTCACGATGCCAATAAGAAGTTGGGACTGAACGTAACCGAACCCGCATTGTGGAACGGATTTACCCGTCCGGCTTTCTTACTTCCCACCGACTCACGCTTCAACGAAATTGCTTCTTTATATTATAAGGAACTGGAAAAACTGTTCGGCAAAGCCAACTATTACTCTATGGACCCGTTCCACGAACTTGAAGATGCGGGAAGTGTAGATTTTGATGCAGCCGGAAAGGCTGTACTTAAAGCAATGAAAGATGTCAATCCGAAGGCTACATGGGTAATTCAGGGATGGACTGAAAACCCGCGCCCGGAGATGATCAAGAACCTGAACAACGGGGATATCCTGATTCTGGACCTGTTCAGCGAATGCCGTCCGATGTGGGGTATTCCTTCTATCTGGAAACGTGAAAAGGGTTATGAGCAGCACGACTGGCTGTTCTGTATGATAGAAAACTTCGGAGGCAACGTGGGTCTGCACGGACGTATGGACCAGTTGCTGAACAATTTCTACCTCACCAAGAACAATCCATTAGCCGCCCATCTGAAAGGTATCGGCCTGACCATGGAAGGTAGCGAAAACAATCCGGTAATGTTCGAACTGATGTGCGAACTTCCCTGGCGTCCGGAAAAGTTCACCAAGGAAGAATGGTTAAAAGATTATCTCTTCGCACGCTACGGTGTACGGGATGAAAAAATTACACAAGCATGGAGCATTCTTGCCGACGGCATCTACAACTGCCCGTTTGGCAATAACCAGCAAGGGCCTCACGAATCTATTTTCTGCGGCCGTCCCGGACTGAACAACTTCCAGGCATCCAGCTGGTCTAAGATGCAGAACTATTATGACCCGACCAGCACGGAAGCGGCAGCCCGCCTGATGCTGGAGGTGGCCGACAAATACAAAGGCAACAACAACTTTGAATACGACCTGGTAGACATCGTCCGTCAGTCACTCTCCGACAGAGGACGTATCGTCTACAACCAGACCATTGCCGACTTCAAGAGTTTCGACAAAAAGAGCTTTGCAGCTCACTCACAAGAGTTTCTGAATATCTTGCTGGCACAAGACCGTCTGTTAGGCACCAGAAGTGAATTCCGCGTAGGACGCTGGATTGAACAAGCCCGTAACCTCGGAACTACTCCAGAGGAAAAAGATTTGTATGAATGGAATGCCCGCGTACAGATTACCACATGGGGCAACCGCGTATGTGCCAACGACGGAGGACTTCGCGACTATGCTCACAAGGAATGGAACGGTCTTCTGAAAGATTTCTACTACAAACGCTGGGCAGCCTACTGGCAGACACTCCAGGATGTGCTTGATGGCAAACCGATGGTAGAACTGGACTACTATGCCATGGAGGAACCTTGGACACTTGCACATAATCCGTACGCATCGCAACCGGAAGGTGACTGTGTCAGCGTAGCAAAAGAAGTATTTAATGAAGTGTTTCCGAATAAATAACAAGAGCAATCATGAGTGTAAGTGCCCCATCTAAAAGACTTTTATCGCTGGATGTACTGCGTGGAATGACTGTTTTCGGGATGATACTGGTCAATAATGCAGGAGGAGAATTATCTTACCATTCTTTACAACATTCTACATGGAATGGAATGACTCCTTGTGACTTGGTTTTCCCATTTTTCCTTTTCATCATGGGAATATCAACCTATATTGCACTACGTAAATTCCAGTTCCATCCATCAGGAGAAGTCATTCGCAAGATTCTTCGCAGGACTTTCCTTATATTGTGTATAGGCTGGGCTATCCATTGGTTCGAGTTTGCTTGTGAAGGAAACTTTTGGCCATTTTCTCAACTCCGTCTTCCTGGAGTACTTCCTCGTATAGCTATATGCTATGGAATTGTATCTCTCATGGCATTATATATCAAACATAACCATTTGAAATGGATAGCAGGAGGATTATTAATTATCTACACTTTTATATTGTGCAAAGGAAACGGATACGCACAAGATTCAAGTAATATTCTTGCAATTATCGATCAACAAATATTAGGAGAAGCTCATTTATATCACAAAAGTCCGATTGATCCGGAAGGGCTTGTCAGTACAATTTCGGCTATAGCCCACACCTTAATTGGCTTCTTATGTGGTAAGCTTATTATGGAAACAGCCAACCTAGAACAGAAAATTATTAAACTTTTTGTCTATGGATTTATTTTGGCAGCGACAGGCTTCCTATTTATAGAATGGCTTCCACTCAACAAGCGAATCTGGTCACCAAGCTATGTATTAGTAACATGCGGATTGGCAGCTATGCTTCAATCTACCTTAATATGGTTCATCGATGCTAAAGAGAAAAAAAGATGGAGTCGTATTTTTCAAATCTTCGGAGTCAATCCATTGTTCTTATATGTATTAAGTGAGGTGACAGCTATTATCTTAAATATAACTCAAACTAAACCCATTATATATAATTGCATTCACACTAGTATCACTAATCCTTATTTAGCCTCCGCCATCTATTCTTTATTATTTGTGGGGGTTATGGGAATAGTTGGATACCCTTTATTCAAGAAAAAGATTTATATCAAAATATAATTAACCTTTAGTTCTTAAATCATTAATTATGGTGCAACAAACAGTAAACAAAATGCGAATGAATGCCCGATTAATATTTTCGGCTTTGTTCATGGTAATTGCAACATTATCGTTTGCACAGTCCACAACAGTAAAAGGAGTGGTCACAGATAAGCAAGGTGAGCCACTAATTGGTGTAAATGTGGTGGAAAAAGGTACCACCAATGGTAACATCACTGACCTGGACGGTAATTTTACTCTTACCGTCGAAAAAGGACGTACTCTTGTCTTCTCTTATGTAGGATTTATTTCACAAGAAGTAAAAGTTACAGGAAATTCAATGAACATCACACTGCTTGATGATGCTCAGTCACTTGAAGAAGTTGTAGTTGTAGGTTATGGTACTGTAAAGCGTAAAGACTTTACCGGTTCTTTGACTTCTGTTGACACAAAGAAATTGCTGGAAACAAACAACAATAATGCGGCTGCAGCCATGCAAGGACAAATTGCCGGTGTAGATATTCAGCGTAGTAACAACAAGCCGGGTGCTGGTATTAATATTATGATTCGTGGTCAAAATAACATTTCAGCAATGAAAGGTGGTGATGAGTTGACCAACATGAATGATATTAACCAACCACTTTATGTAGTAGACGGAATGTTCGTAGACAACATCAACGATATTGCTCCGGATGACATTGAACGTATCGATGTATTGAAGGATGCCTCTTCTACTGCTATCTATGGTTCACGTGGTGCTAACGGTGTAGTTATCGTTTCTACTAAACGTGGTACAGCAGAACGCTCACACGTGGAATACAACGGTTCTGTAAGCTTCGGCCAAGCTACAAACTTACCAGATATGATGGACGGAGATCAGTATGTGCAATATGTATACGACCGAATGAAAGGTCAGAACTGGACAAATCCAGATTATGAACCAGACATGGAAGCGACTTTAGGTGCCAATAAATACAAGAATTGGCAAAATCGTAAATACATGGATTGGGCAGATGACGTTTTCCGTACTGCAATTTCAACTACACACAATGTTCGAATCTATGGAAATGGAAAAGGATTAAATTATACATTTGGAGCTGGATATACCAATGAAAACGGTACTATTGAAAATGACAACTTCACACGCTATAACTTCAGCACTGCGGTTGACAAACAAATTAATCCTTATTTAAAAGCAGGTACCAATATTTATGCAGCATACTCTATTAAAAGCAATAGTGGTGTAGAAGCTTTCCGACAGACATTCCGTCTGAACCCATTGACTGACAAATACGATGAAAATGGAGACTTGTTATTATATCCTGATAAGGATGCTGGTTCTGTAGCTACCAACCCATGGTGTGACATTGAAAACCAAAAAACAGAAATCAAGAATCTTCATGTATTTGGTAACTTGTATTTGGAAATCAAGCCAGTAAAATGGTTAAAATTCACTACAACCTTTACCCCCGATGCTACATTTAACCGTGAAGGAGAATACCGTGGATTAAATACCAAATCTAGTGGAGGAAACACAGAAAAGACCAGAGCCTATTACAAGACATACAACCAAGTAAAATATACATGGGATAACTTGCTTTATGCAGAACAATCTTTTGGAGACCATAATCTTAACTTAACTCTCGGTACATCCTGGTATAAATATCAATATGAATTCGGTGGTATCCGTGCCGATGGATTTACTACAGACCACTATCAATGGTATAATATAGGAGCTGCTAATTTAAATTCTGGAGAAACAAGTACTAGCTTTACACAAGAACAGCTAATGTCTTATTTAGCGCGTTTGAATTATGACTTCAAAGGACGTTACCTTCTGACTTTCACAGGACGTTATGATGGTAGTTCCAAGCTAGCCGACGGTCACCGTTGGGCATTCTTCCCTTCAGCCGCTGTAGGATGGCGTATCTCAGACGAAGCCTTCCTTCGTAATGTTGAAGCTATCAGTAATTTGAAATTGAGAGTTAGCTACGGTGTATCAGGAAATGACCATAGCGTATCAGCTTATCAGTCAAAACAGACCATTAGTAATAGCTGGTACCTTTTTGGAGATACAGGTATGCAAACAGCCTATTTAAGTAGCTTTGAAAACAAAAATCTTTCATGGGAAAAGACTAAAGAATGGAATATCGGATTGGATTATGCATTCTTTAATGGTCGTATCAATGGTACCATTGATTTCTATGACCGCCGCACCAGTGATATTATTATGGCCCGTAAAATGTCTATGATCAATGGCTATGACTCTTTGAAAGATAATGTAGGTAAGGTATTAAACCGAGGACTTGAAATCAGCTTGAACACTATCAATGTACAAGCCGGTGACTTTAGCTGGAGTACCAACATCAACTTTACTACAAACCACAATGAAATTTTGGAATTAAGCAACGGTGCTTTACGTGACGAAGCCAATGGATGGTTTGTCGGACAACCTATTGGTGTGGTATGGACATACGATGCAGATGGTATATGGCAAGAAGATGAAGCTGCAGAAGCAGCCAAATACAATATGGCACCAGGTAACTACAAAATCAAAGATTTGGATGGTGACTACGCTTTCACTAATGCGGATAAAGTTTTCAAAGGCTCTCTCTTCCCCAAATGGACAGGTGGTATGACTAATACTTTCAGATACAAGGGTATTGATTTGTCTGTATTCTTATATACTCGTCAAGGACAATGGAGTTATGCACAAGCATACCGTAACTTTACAATGGGAGACAATATTGCCTTCAACTGTTACGACCTGAACTATTGGACTCCTGAAAATCCAACAGGAACATGGTGGAGACCAGGTATTACAAAAACTACTGCAGAAGGCGACTATGTAAATTACGTGGAAACATCTTTCACTAAAATTGGATATATCAATCTGGGATATACCTTCCCAACTAAGATGATAAAAAAAGCTGGTCTCAGCAAACTACGCGTTTATGCATCAGTACAAAATCCGTTTGTCTGGACAGATTATTTAGGATGGGATCCTGAAACAGCTAGTGAAAACACATACACACAGTATGCTATGACACGCAGCTTTGTAGTAGGACTTAATGTCACATTTTAATTGATTACACTTTTTAAATGAATGAATTATGAAACGATTCTCTATATATTTTATGTCCTTACTGATGGCTTCTTCTGGTTTTACCGCTTGCAGTCTGGACGAAGTCAATAAATCATCTCTTGATAGTGGAAGCTATTTCACTGGAGAAACCCAATATGAGCAATTAGTTAGTGAAGCTTACTTAACAATGCGTCCATTGATGCGTATCACAATTCCAATGTGGTATGGAACTGACTTATATGAATGTCAAGGCTCTACCTCAGCAAGTGACGCACGTACACCGACCAACGACTATACAGTCATGAACGGTGACGAATACTTGGATTATTGGAATAACTGCTATAATGTCATAGCCAAAGTTAATACCGCACTGACTCGTGGCGAAAATATTCCAGATATTTCTGAAGCTACTAAAAAATTACGCACAGCAGAGTTAAAAGCTCTTCGTGCTTTCTGTTATTTCAATTTGGTGGAAAATTTTGGAAAGGTACCTGTTGTATTGACAGAAAGTTCTGAAGCTATTTATAACTTCACACAAGAATCTGAAGAAACAATTTATACCCAAATTCTTCAAGATTTGAACGATGCAATAAATGACCTTCCAGACAATGCAAATAACAGTGACACCAAAAATTTTGGTCGTGTTACAAAAGGATTTGTATATCACATGTTGGCAAAAGTTTATCTGACTCGCTCATACAAAGATTTCGGGAATAAAACTGAAGATTTAAAATCTACGATAACCTATGCAGACAAAGCCTTAGCACTCCACCCCGTTTCTACAGACCCTAAAGCCTGGGAAATAATGTTTGATGACTATGGAGACGAACACAGTACATTCAAACAAGATACTCCTGAAATTATTTTCTCCATCCGCTATTCTACCAACCAAACCTATAATGGTTCATGGGGCACAGAAGATGTTACTTGGGGGAACAACCTATATCAGGAATTTAAATTTGAACTAGAAAAATTAGCATGCGGTTCAGTTAAAGTAGGACCGTATTGGAGATGCCAATATACTTATCAGCCCACCACACTATACTTAAATGATCTTTTCGACAAACATGATGTGCGTGGTAGTGAACAGTTCTTACAACGAGAAATTGTTGCCGCTGAAGCCTCTGAAGATTATCCTAATGTTAAAGTAGGAGATGTAATTATCTACTGCCCATCCAAGTGGGAAACAGAAGCAGATATAGCTGCTTATAAAGCCGCCCATCCCTCTCTTTTATGGGTTGTCGAGCCAGACCAGTACCATGAATATTTAAGTGGTACAATCTATAATGGATTCCCTATTGTATGGAAATTCTTTGATTCAGGCATACAAGAATATACTAACGACCAACGTGACCCGAAAGGCACACGCGACACGTATGTATTCCGTTCTGCCGAAACATTGCTGTTAAAAGCTGAAGCTTTGGTACAGCAAGGAAATGGAAGTAGCATGGATGCAACAACGTTAATAAATCAATTACGTGACCGTGCAGGAGCTGATCGACTGACTACAGCTGCGACAATTGATGATGTGCTGGATGAATCAGCAAGAGAGCTATTTGGAGAAGCCAATCGCTGGATGGATTTAAAGCGCACCGGAAAGTTATTTGAACGCGCATGGAAATACAATGCATGGATACAAAAACACCATTCATCTGTTAGTGATATTTCTGACATCTATTTACTCCGTCCAATTCCTATCTCAGAAATTAGTTACTCTAATTATTCTCTGATACAGAACCCAGGATTCCCAGGTGCTAAATAATCTCAAGAAATTATTTTAATTAGATTTGTACTCCTAACATTAGGGGTACAAATCTAAAAAACAAATAATCATGTTACGTAAAAAATATTTAACATATAATTTTCTCTTGTCTTTTTTACTCTGTACATCATGTACTGAAAAAACAGATACAAACCTGTCTTTTCTTTCATACATTGATACCAGAGTAGGTACAGCAGCCAGCACAACTCATACAGCTGGAATGTTTGGTAAACATACAGAAGAATATGGCCAAACATTACCTGCCGTATTGGAACCCAATGGAATGAACTTTTGGACACCACAAACACAAGATACTGAACAAAAATGCATTGCCCCCTATTATTATCGTGATTCTCTGTTCCAAGGTTTCCGCAATTCACATTGGATTGTAGGAGGATGTACTCAGGATTATGGTTCCATGACATTGATGCCATTATTCGAATCATTACGTTGTACACCCGAAAAAAGAAGCACACGTTTCTCGCATGACAAGGAGATTGCTACTCCTTCTTATTATTCCGTTTCATTGCCTGACGAATACCTTCAGGCTGAGATGACAGGATGCTCACGCTCCGCAATTTTCCGCTTTACCTACCAGAAGGAAGGGAAAGCTTATCTCATCGTAAACCCTAATAGCGATGAAGGAGAAGGATACATTGAAATTGATACTCTCCAAAAACGTATCTACGGATACAATCCCGTGCACCGCATTTATCAAGGCTGGGGAGAACCTGCCGGATACAGCGGACATTTTATCATAGACTACCAAAAGGAGTTATGCGACTTTGGTACTTTCCGGGAAGACAGTGTATTCCCCCGGCAAATCCAAATTAAAAATGAAAAAAATATCGGTATCTATATATGCTTTCAGGTAGAAAGCAACGAAGAAATATTAATCAAAGCAGCTTCTTCATTTACCGACAGAAAAGGAGCTGAAAAAAATCTACAAAAAGAAATTGCCCACTGGAATTTTGACCGCACCCGCCAAAGACTGACGGATATCTGGGAAAAACATCTGGCAGCCATCCAAGTGGAAAGTCCGGATAAAGAAGCAAAACAAAAATTCTATGGCGCATTTTATCGTGCATCCTTTTTACCGCATGCTTTTAATGACGTGGATGGCCGGTATCCAGCCTTCTCACAGAAAGATTCTATTCTCCAACTGGCACATGATGAAGTGTATTATGAAGACTTCAGTATGTGGGATACCTACAGAGCATTACATCCGCTCATCAACTTATTATATCCTACAAAGGCAGGACACATGATGCAGTCACTTGTTCACAAATTTGAACAGGGAGGCTGGCTTCCCATCTTCCCTTGCTGGAACAGCTATACTGCAGCCATGATTGGTGATCACTGCATTGCTGCCATTGGCGATGCATGCATAAAGGACATCCGTAATTTTGACATAGAAAAGGCTTACCAAGCCATGAGAAAAAATGCGTTTGAATCACCCGCAGACAATAAAGATTATAAAAACGGAATGGGACGACGAGCCTTACAATCTTACTTAAAATACGGATATATTCCATTGGAAGACAGCGTACCCGATGCTTTCCATACCAAAGAACAGGTCTCACGTACATTAGAATATGCCTACGATGACTTTGTACTTGCTCAGGTAGCTAAACTTCTCCAAAAGGAGGAAGATTACAAAATACTATCTGCGCGTGCTCAGAATTATCGTAATGTAATTGATCCGCAAACTGGATATGCACAAGGAAGACATGCAGACGGTACCTTCTTAAAAGAGCAAAACGCATTTCAGTTTACCAAATTCATCACAGAAGGTGCTCCTTGCCATTACACTTGGTACGTGCCACACGATCCATACGGTCTGATGGAATGTATGGGAGGCAAAGAAAAGTTTGCTTTAAAACTGGACTCTATGTTCAGTGAACGCAGATACTGGCACGGAAACGAACCTTGCCATCAGATTGCATTCATGTTTAACTATGCAGGTGAACCCTGGAAAACGCAACAAGCCGTGCGGCATATCATGGAAACTGAATATCTAAATGCTCCCGGTGGTTTATCAGGGAATGACGACGCAGGACAGATGTCTGCCTGGTATATTTTTGCCTCATTAGGCTTTTATCCAGTATGTCCAGGTTCACCATATTACATATTGGCCAGCCCCTCCTTCCCTAAAGCTGTCATACATTTGGAAAATGGACAAACCTTTACCCTCGTGGCAAAAAATGCCTCTAAGGAAAATATTTATATTCAAAGTGTGACACTGAACGGAAAACCCTACTCTAAAAATTATATTTCTCACAAAGACATCGTACATGGAGGAAATATGATATTTGAAATGGGAGACACTCCCAATAAAAATTGGGGAAACTCATTAATGGACTGTCCACCTTCACTAATTAAATAAGCTTATGAAACATCTATATTCTTTGCTATATTTATTAATTTGGATACCTGTTTTATCCTTTGGACAATCTTTCAAAGGAAAGGTATATGATGTTACCCAATACGGAGCTGTATCTGATACTACAATTTTATCTACAGAAGCTTTTCAAAAGGCAATTGATACATGCGCTGCACAAGGAGGAGGAACTGTATGGGTACCAGCCGGTAAATACCTTTGTACTACAGTCATGCTAAAAAGCAATGTCAATCTATATCTGGATGCAGGCTCCATCATTTATGCCAGCCGGAAATTATCCGATTATCAAAATTTAAAACATAAAATTGGAGCTGCAGACAATGGCGAAGCTGAAATTCTGATAGGAGCATTTCAGGCTGAGAATATTTCAATTACGGGTTATGGCAGCCTGAATTGCAGAGCTGAACGTATTGGATACCGCAGAGAACCACAAACAGCAGTAACAGACTCAGTAACTGGAAGAGAAATAGCCAATGCCATCCATTATGGGGCAGACTACCAAAGTAAGTTTAAAAAAGTACCTCCTTGCCCTGGTGCCATAAACTTTACAGAATGCAAGAATGTACATATCCGTGATATTCAAGTAATTGAATCTTCTTTCTGGTCTGTACATCTTCAATGGTGTGAACGAGTATACATTGACGGTATTTATATTACTTCAAACTCTCACAACGGAGTAAATGCTGACGGTTTGGATATTGATGGATGTAACAACGTAATGATTAATAACTGCCGTATTGACACAGGTGATGATGCACTTTGTTTAAAAACAACACTTTTAAATGGACAATCACGTCCGTGCAGTTATATAACTATTACCAATTGTATCCTCACCTCCTCTTCTGCCGCATTAAAATTAGGAACAGAATCACATGCGGACTTTGAACATATTACAGTCTCTAACTGTATCATTAAAAATGCAAATAGAGGATTGAACATGATTATTCGTGATGGAGGTAGTGCACGCAACATTCTTTTCTCCAATCTGACCATTTCGACTCAAAGAAAAGAAACATTCTGGTGGGGAAATGGTGACCCAATATGGTTTACCATTCAAAAAAGAGGAAATAAACCATCTGGGAATATCGAAAATATTACGCTCAATCATATAATAGCCCATGGTGAAAGTGGCATTCGTATGGAAGGATTCAGTAACCAATTAAAAAACATCCGGTTGCATGATGTGCAATTATTTATGGAGCCTGAACAAGCTATTGACAAACGTTCTAGAAATGGTTTTCTATTTGATGGAGTGGAAAAATTGTCACTTACAGACTGTGAAGTGCACTGGAATGAAATTAATCCTGAGAAAACGTGGGAAAGTGCGTTTATGTTTAAAAACGTAAATAACCTAAAACTGATAAGAACATACGGAGTAAAAGCACCTTTAAGTAAATTTCCCGCTTTCAGATATGAAAATACCCTTCAACCTCAAATTGTAGAATAAATTTACTGACTACTTATTATGAAAACAAAAAACATTCTTCTTGCACTATTTAGCATCTTCCTCCTCAGCGCATGCCACTCGCAGCAAACGGGGACTTATAACATCATGGATTATGGTGCCACGGGAGATGGAAAAACCGACGATGCCCAAGCTATACAAAAAGCAATCAACGCTTGTTCTGAAGCGGGTGGAGGCACGGTGCTCGTTCCATCCGGACACACATTTTTATGCGGTCCTTTCAAACTGGCATCGCATATAGAATTGCATTTGGCACCCAACTCACGACTGTTAGCTAACCCGGATGAAAGTATTTACACAGAAAGCGCATTCGGAGCTAACCGTGGAGAAGGAATGATGTGGATCAGCGGGAAAGACCTGAAAAATGTATCTATTACTGGTACCGGAACGCTTGACGGTAACGGGGTCTCCTTTATGGGAAAGGAGCTGGAAGATTCTTACGAGCTAAAACCTGTGACCGATTTTGACCCACGTCCACATCTGCTGACTTTGACCAATGTACAGAAACTGGTGATTCGCGATATAAGCGTACGTAACAGTGCTTACTGGAGTGTACACCTGATAGGTTGCCGTAATGCAATGATTGACGGTATCACTATCCTCAATGACCTTAAAATCCGAAATGGTGACGGAATTGATATAGACCATTCCAAAGACGTACGTATTTCCAACTGCTTTATCGAATCAGGAGATGACTGTATCTGCCTGAAAAACCGACGCGAATTCGAACAGTATGGAAGTTGTGAAGACGTTGTAGTGACCAACTGTACCATGACTTCTCGTTCATGTGCCGTCAAAATCGGTTCAGAGAACATGGACAAAATCAATAATGTGTTGTTCAATAACTGCATTATCAAAGATAGCAACCGAGGTATTGGTATCCAAAACCGCGATGAAGGTACGGTTACCAATGTTATTTTCTCAAACATGATTGTTGACTGTCGTTTCTTCTCAGACGTATGGTGGGGAAAAGCAGAACCGATTTATGTAACTTCTTATCCACGTGCTGTTGGTAATCATAAAGATGCCGGATGGCGTTTCCCGAAAGGAGCTGTGAAGGGAGCCTGTGGAGAAGTAAGCCGAATCTACTTCCAGAACATTAAATGTACAAGTGAAAACGGCATTTTTGTAGGAGGAGACACCATCGACAAAGTAAACCGGATTTATTTTGATCAGGTAGAAGTAAACCTTCACAAACGTACCACATTTGAAGGAGGAATATACGATAAACGCCCATGTGACGGAGAAGGCTTCCTGAAAGGCAAAACTTACGGATTCTTCTTCCATACAGCTTCCGACATTCAGCTGGAAAGATGCACGGTTAATTGGGGAGATACTCGCCCTGATTACGCCGCTGAAAATATACATTTGGAGAATACAGCAGAGGTTATACAAAAGTAACCTCGCCAGTGCTCATAAAAACGCCGTTGTGAAACGGTACATTTCTAAATTTCTTTTTTTAGCCGGAACAGTCCAAATGTTCCGGCATTTTTTATGAATGCCCCAAAGAACTTGGCAAACATCCAAAACGTTGTTTGAAACATTTGGTAAAATATTTAGGATCGTTGAAGCCAACCGCATAAGCTACCTCCGATACATTGGCATCTCCCTTGGCTTGTTCCAGCAATTTTCGTCCCATGTCCAGCCTGAAATTCTTCATAAACTGTCCGATAGGCATCCCTGCCAGACTTTGCATTTTCTGATTCACCAACGTTTTGCTATACCCCATATCACGCACAAAGGCATCCAGACCATATTCAGCCTCAGCATAATGCTGTTTCATCAATTCCATAGCCCGATCCATAAACACTTTATCTCTGGATTCCTCTATCAACCCCATTTCACTCATATCTGACAAGACAGCTGGTTTTGAGAATCTTTCCTGATATCCTCTGCGCAAAGTCAGGATATTACGGATACGATATTTGAATATATCCGCATCAAACGGTTTGCATAGATACTCATCAACACCTATCGAATAGCATTTCTTTTCATTTTCTTCCGAATGCACCGCCGTAAGAATCAAGAAAGGAATATGACTGGTGGCCAAATTCTCTTTCACTCTCTTTGAAAATTCCAACCCGTCCATTTCTGGCATAAGCAGGTCACTGATAATCAAATCGACATGATGCTTTTCGAGTATCTCCATGGCCTTTACCCCATTTTCAGCCTCAAGAAGTTTATATTCCTTTTGCAATAAGGAACGAATATAACGACGCATATCATGGTTGTCATCAACAACTAACAGAGTTTCTTTCTGTAAAGGAACTTCCTCCATTACAGAAAGATTTTCCTTTTCAGATATTCCGCTTGCAACGACAAGTTCCTCTTTCGGCATTTCCTTCATCGGTAACATAACACGGAAAGAGGTTCCCCCGGCACGATTGTTCTTAGCTGAAATCACACCTCCATGAAGAGCCACAATCCGCTTGCATACATTCAAGCCGATACCCGTTCCAGACTGTCCGAAGACTGGATAAGTCACCTTATTTTGCGCCTGAAAGAAACTGTCAAAAATCTGTGGAAGATCTTTCTCCGGTATACCACATCCTGTATCCGACACCGAAAGGTAAAGCTGCACTTTTCCCTCATTATCCACTATACGGGCTGCATAAAGTCGGATATGTCCCCCATCAGGAGTAAACTTTACGGCATTGGCCAATAAATTAGTCAGCACACGATGAAGATATGTAGGGTCTGCACTCACAGAAAGCCCTCTAAGATGATAATAAGCCTGCAATGTAATATGACGATGTTTCACAAACGAGACGAAAGGCAGAAGCAAATCCTCCATCATGGAGACCAGATCAAAAGGACGAATATTCAACTTCACCTTTTCGGTATCAAGTTTCCGGAAATCCATCAGTTCATTCACTAACGCAAGCAAATCCTGTACATTACGTTCCGCTATATGTAACTGCTCTTTCACTTCTTCATTGAAGGTCAATGCCAGTGCCTGCTGTATAGGTCCATGAATCAAAGTAACAGGTGTACGAAATTCATGAGTAATGTGTGTAAAGAAACGAATCTTTTCTTCCGCCATATCCTCCACATGGTGAGCCATCACTTCTAGACTATGATTCTGTACCTCCAGTTCGTGTGTACGCTGAGCTACCAGCTGTTCCAGTTGCATCTGTCTTTTTTTCAACCGTCTCACTTTATAGCGATAAAAAATAGCAGAAAGGCAAGCCACAGATACTAAAAGAAGCGATAAGAACCACCAGGATTTATAAAAATACGGACGTACCTGAATATCTAATCTCAGAATTCGTTCTGACCACTTTCCTTCTTCGTCTGTACTCTGTATTTCAAGGTTATAAAGACCTGGAACTAAAGATGTAAAAGTGATTATAGGATTTTCAGACGGAAGCTCTATCCACTTTTCCTCTCCTTCAAATTTATAGCGAATACGTACAGAGTTACCATAACCATAAATCTTTGATGTTAATGCAAGTTCTAAGCGATCTCCTTCTTCCAAGCCAGAAACACTATTTTCTTCAGCATAAATCCACTCACCTTCATTAATCCGGACAGATGAAATCCTGACCCCATATGAATTTAGCAAATTAGAAGGCTTTCGAAGTTCAATCCTATACAAGCCAAAATCTTTGCCGCAAAATAAACAATTATACTTTTGAGAAAAATAAAGCGCATTTATATCATATCCTTTATCTTGAATTCCCTCTGATTTCTCATAAGAAATAAAAGTTCCACTATTAACCAATAAACGAGACAAACCATTTTCCGTAGCAAGCCAGATATTACCCAATTCATCTTCAGTTATTCCATAAACCGTTTTTTCATCAAATCCTTCATTCTTCCCATAGCGTTTAAATTGAAAACGATTCATATCGTCAGAAATCAGGCGATAAAGTCCAGTTCCTTTACCTCCTAACCAGATTACTCCTCTACTATCTTGGAATACAGAATTAATTCGCTCTACTTGAGTAGATTTCTTATCATCCAACTTATAACGTAAATAAATATAATTCAAATGTCTACGCGAACGGGCAAAAGAAAACAAATCAATTATGAACAAACCTTCAGAAGTTCCAGACCATAGACGGCTTTTACGATCTACACATAACGCCCCCACTGATTCAAATTCGTTTATACTTAAATCCAAATTGATGCGAGAAAAACGTTTCTGGATTTTATCATAAAAAATCAAGCCATGGGTTGCTCCAAACCAAATTCCCTTATTTACAGGATCTTCCACCGCACTCATGATGAAATCATCTTCTAGTTCCGGTATCTCAGCATTAGCATGCTGACGAAATGCTGGATGTGGCTGATTCAAATCTAACTCACAGATGCCAGCCCCCCAAGTATAAACCCACAGATGATTATCACTGTCTATCAATATGCCATTTACATTATTGGAAAGAATAGATGTCGAGCTATGAGGTGTGAAAGCGTAATGCTGCACCGCTTCCGTTTCTGGATTCATCTGATAAAGTCCCCCCCTCAATCGTACCAATCCACAAATTTCCCTTCTTATCTTCCGTCACAGCACTGATTTGCGGTGTGCGCCCTGCCGAAAGTTTCCAAGGAATATCTCCTAATCTGGAGACCTCTAATCTACGTGACAGATACAACAAATTTACTCCTCCATCCTGTGTACCGGCCCAAATGTCTTGCCCGTCAGTAAACAAACAGACTATGATATTGGAGTTCAATCCTCGTTCTTCGGAATCTTCCACCCGGCGGATAAAAGAAAAAGTATCGGATTCACGGTCATATACATTCAGACCGTTGAAAGTGGAAACCACCAAACTGCCGTCGGAGGTCAGCTTCATATCCGTGATATAAGCCTGACTGAGCATCCCTTCCCGATGCGAAGAGTAACGGTAACGCTTCATCGTCTTGGTTTGCCGGTAATAGCGGAAAAGTCCACGATTACTGCCTATCCACAAGAAATCGCCGTCGGCTTGCAGACAAGAGATACGCCAGTCATCACTAAAAGGTACAATGGCATCCGAAAGCTGCTGTTTACGCAACTTATTTCCTCCTTCTTTCACAATCCGGTAAATACAGTTACCTACTCCGGCACAAAGTCCTCCTTCAATCTCCGCAATGGCCGATACACTCTCATCGGCTTCAGCTTGCATCCGATAAAAAGCCGTCACGACTCCTGAAGAGTCCAGTTCCAGACACCACAGCATCTTGTCGGTTACTACCCATATATTTCCATCGGTAGTCTGTACCACCGAACGGACAAACGAATTAAACAAAGATGATAATTCCGATACTGCTCCTAAATCAGACGCGGGCAAAGAAAGACCTGTCTGTAGGTCAATCAGGTCAAGTCCGGCATCCGAACCTACCCAGAGCCTTTTCTGGCGATCCTCGCACAATGTGTAGACATAGTTTCCTTTCAAGCGGTAAAGAGGTTCCTTCACCCCATAACTCAGGAAACGATAGCCGTCGTAACGCGCCAGCCCGTCCTGAGTGGCCACCCAGATATATCCGAATGAATCTTTCATTACGGCAGTCACCGAGTTATTAGGCAACCCGGCTTCCTCCGTTATATGACAGAAATTATAATTTGAGAAGAAATATTTCTTCGCTTCCAGGCGTAGCGTATTCCCCCCAAATAAAATAATACATAAAGTCAACAAAAGTAGTCTCATAGCATATTTATGTTACAATCGTATCGGTTCATTTATAAAATGCCTGCGTTCTCTCCGGATATACCAGGTAACGCAAACCCATCCTAAGGCCACCACAAAGACTCCTACCAGTGCCGGATAGCGATAACCTAATCCGGCATCAATCGGAAGTCCTCCGGCGTATGCTCCTACTGCATTTCCCAAATTGAAAGCAATCTGCACACAAGCCGCCCCCATCATTTCGCTTCCTCTGGAGTTCTGCAGCAACAACAACTGCTGAGGAGGAGACACCGCAAACAAGGCTGCCGCACAAATAAACATCAGCAATACGGAAAGCCAAGGTACTCCTGCAAACAGAAACGTGCCCAGCAAAGCCAGCATCATAAATACCTGCGTAAACTGAATCACCGGTGCCAGTCCGTACAAATCACCACACCGTCCTCCTACCAGGTTACCGATAGTCATCCCCAATCCGGCCAGCATCATAATCCATGTCAGACTTTCCGGTTGGAAACCCGCTTCATGCAGCATCTGCGGAGTGACGTAGCTGAACCAGCAAAATACTCCCCCGTTACCAAACATCGTAGTCAGGATAATCAGCCACGGAGCCAACTTGCGCAAAAAGCGGAACTGTCCTTTCCAGCCCACATCCGGCAAAGCGGGCAAAACAGGTATCCATTTCCAAACGAGAAAGAATACCAGCATTCCCCAGCATCCATTAAACAGAAAGGGGAACCGCCAGGAGAACAGATTACTCAACAACGTACCAAAGGGCACTCCAAATAAATTGGCAATGGTCATACCAGCAATCATCAGGGCTACAGCTTGCGAGGTTTTCCCTTTATCGGCCACCCTCTCGGCTACAATAGAACCGACTCCGAAAAATGCTCCGTGAGGCAGTCCCGACACAAACCGCATAAGCAGCAATGTCCAATATTCCGGAGCAAGCGCCGCACACAAATTACCAATCACATAAATGGCAGCAAGTCCTAACAATATCTGTTTCAACGGACGCGTACGAGCCACAAACACCGTCAAGGGTGCTCCCACACAAACTCCTATGGCATACGCCGAAATAAAATGTCCGGCTTCCGGTATGCTGATACTCAAATCACGAGCCACATTGGGCAGTATTCCCATCATCACAAACTCAGCAATACCTAACCCGAGTGTACCGGAGGCAAGTGCCAGTAAACTTTTTTTCATGCAAACAATCTTTTTTACCTGTTACCTATCTTCTACGGTACAAAATTACATCAAAAAGTGTACATTATACACATGTTTGAAATTCTTTTTAAAAAGATGGCCGGAACCTCCGAAGTTCTCCCCGCAAACGTAAGGCCTGCCCTGCCGTCATGCTGTCAAGCAACTCCCAAAAACGAGGGCCATGGTTCATTTCACGTGTGTGAGCCAGCTCATGCAAAATAACATAATCAATCAGGTGAGAGGGAACTAACATCAGGTAACAGGACAAACTGATGGTTTTGGCCGAAGTACAACTTCCCCATCGTGAACGGGCAGCGGTAATCCGTACTTTCCGGTAAGTAAACCCGAAGCGTTCTGCCCACACGCTCAGCAAGGGTGGCAGAAACTCAGCCGCCACTTTTTTCATCGCCCGTAAAATAGCCCCACGCACCAGCTTCTGAACAGCTTCATCCGAAAAGTCGGTATGTTCCGGACAGAACACGGTCACTTCGCCCGAAGGCATCTGCCGCACCGTGAAACATTTCAGGTGACTGGGGGACAGAGACAAACGAAAACAGTCAGCCTCAATCCGAAAACTGAAATCGATTGGCCGTACCGCCACCTGCCGAAAGCGTTCCCGTAAATCGGCACGAAACTGCTCCAGGGTAGAAAGCACTTTGTCCGTCTTGCTGTAAGGCGGCACCGTGAGATACAGGCCGTCGGGCTTGACACGCATCGTAATGTTTCTTGCTCCCCGGCGTGTGGCAATCACAATACGGTGGAAATCTTTATCTTCTATAATTCGTTTAGTTGACATAACGGGACAAAGATAACAAATAAATTATCAATTAAATAGGATTAATGAAGCAATAAAAGTCGTAACTTTGCACCCCGAAAAAAGAATACATCGAAAATTATTTATCAATATGGAATTACCTAAAGACCCGATGATGCTTTTCAGCTTCATCAACATGAAGTTAAGAGACTATTATCCTTCGCTCGATGCCCTTTGTGCAGACATGAACGTGAGCAAGGAAGATATTCTGAACCGTTTGAAAGAAGCAGGATTTGAATATAACCCTTCTCAGAACAAATTCTGGTAAGAACTCAAAAAAAGGCTGCCTTCCGAAAGGAAAGCAGCCTTCATTCATTTTATTCAGGTGTAATAAGTATCAAGCGCAATTAGCACTGAGCCAACTTGTTGTCAGAACCCAATACGTTGATGATTTTGTGCTTGTAAAGTTTTTCCATGTTGTCACGAGCCGGACCCAGGTATTTACGCGGGTCGAATTCAGCCGGTTTTTCAGCGAATACTTTACGGATAGCAGCAGTCATAGCCAGACGAGAGTCTGAGTCGATGTTGATCTTGCAAACTGCAGATTTAGCAGCTTTACGCAACTGATCTTCAGGAATACCGATAGCAGCTTCCAAGTTACCACCGAACTTGTTGATAGTATCCACTTCTTCCTGAGGAACTGAAGAAGAACCGTGAAGAACGATAGGGAATCCCGGCAGTTTTTCCATTACAGCATCCAGTACGGCAAATTCCAATGGAGGAGGAACCAGACGGCCTGTAGCCGGATCAACGTGGCACTGTTCGGGTTTGAACTTGTAAGCACCGTGAGAAGTACCGATTGAGATAGCCAGTGAATCGCAGCCTGTACGGGTAGCGAAGTCGATTACTTCTTCAGGGTTAGTATAAGTGTGGTGTTCTGCAGAAACTTCATCTTCCACACCAGCCAGCACACCCAGTTCACCTTCTACAGTTACATCGAACTGATGAGCGTAGTCAACCACTTTCTTGGTCAAAGCTACGTTTTCTTCGTATGGCAAGTGAGAACCGTCGATCATTACTGAAGAGAATCCCATGTCGATGCAAGATTTGCACAATTCGAATGAATCTCCGTGGTCAAGGTGAAGCACGATTTCAGGATGTGCGCAACCCAATTCTTTTGCATATTCTACAGCACCTTCTGCCATGTAACGCAACAAAGTCTGGTTAGCATAGTTACGAGCACCTTTAGATACCTGCAAGATAACCGGAGATTTTGTTTCTACAGCAGCCTTCACGATGGCCTGCAGCTGTTCCATATTGTTGAAGTTGAAAGCAGGGATAGCATATCCACCTTTGATTGCTCTGGCAAACATATCTCTTGTGTTCACCAAGCCTAACTCTTTGTAATTAACCATTTTTGTAAGTTTTATAATTGTTAGTAATTAATTCCATCTGCAAAAGTAACAATATAAAAAGAATTAGCAATATACTAAATCGGAGATTTTCTGTCTTTTCTTGAGGCAAATCAATTTTAAGCGGAATATTTACCATAACATGCGGCAAGGATGCAAAGTAGATATGACAAAAACTGATTTACCTATTATATAAAAGCCTTTGAGTGACAGAATATTTTTTTCGGGTATTTCTTTTTAGTTTCAAAGAAATAGCGTATCTTTGCAACCCGAAATAGACCATTACACACTTTACCAGTGTTACCACATATTTATTTGTCAATAATAACAATAAAAAGTATATACTAAAATGAAAAAAGGCATTCATCCTGAAAACTACCGTCCGGTAGTATTTAAAGACATGTCAAACGGCGACATGTTCCTGTCTCGTTCAACTTGTGCTACTAAAGACACAATTGAATTCGAAGGAGAAACTTATCCGTTGGTTAAGCTGGAAATCTCTAGCTCATCTCACCCGTTCTACACTGGTAAGTCTAAGCTGGTGGATACTGCAGGACGTGTGGACAAGTTCATGAGCCGTTATGCAAACCACAAGAAAAAATAATTGATTATTTTTCTGGAAAGAATAAAAAGAAGCCTTTTCATCGCGATGATGGAAAGGCTTTTTTTATGTGGTTTCGGAAGAATTTAAAAGCTCTTTTGTATCCCGCTCAAAACGCCAAAGAGTTTCACACAAAACGCCTTTACGTTTTAATGCAAACGCCCTTGCGTTTCATTTCAAATGCACTTGCGTTTGAGATAAAACGCAAAGGCGTTTTCTGTTTGTATTTTTCACTCACTTTTCATGCCTTAGTTTTGCCCGTACGGATATTTCTTGATAACTTGCGACTGATTTTCTTTATTCACACATAGACTATGAAAAGTAACTTTAAAAGGAACTGGAAAGGTATTGTTGCCACAACTTGTATCCTTTCCTTACCGACCTCTTATCTTACGGCACAAGAAAATTTAGTGCTGCACTACAACCGTCCTGCTGAATTCTTTGAAGAAGCTCTCGTCATCGGAAACGGTACGATGGGAGCTATTCTTTACGGAGGAACCGACAAGGACGTACTCTCTCTGAACGACATTACCCTATGGACCGGAGAACCCGACCGGAAAGTCACAACTCCCGATGCCTACAAGGCTATTCTGGAAATCCGTGCCTTGCTCGACAAGGAAGACTACCGCGGAGCCGACCGCGCCCAGCGGAAAGTACAGGGACACTACAGCGAAAATTATCAGCCGCTAGGCCAACTTTCCATTACTTATTCTGCCGAACCGGCAAAAGTAAGCCACTATCAACGGACACTAGACATCAGCCGGGCCATGGCACGAACCGCTTACCAGAGAAACGGCAAAGGCTTTGCCTGCGATTATTTTGCGTCAGCCCCCGACTCGGTGATTGTACTGCGCCTGCAGACGGAAAGCGCACAAGGGCTGCAAGCCACTCTTTCATTCAACTCGCTCCTGCCTCATGCCACTACGGCCAACGGCAATGAGATTTCAGCCGAAGGATATGCTGCCTATCACTCCTATCCCGTATATTTTGACGGAGTAAACAACAAGCATTTGTATGATCCGGAGCGGGGAACGCATTTCCGTACACTGATTCGGGTCATAGCTCCTCAAAGTGAGGTCAAAAGCTTTCCATCGGGTGAATTGAAGGTGAAGGGTGGAAACGAAGCCTTGATTCTGATAGCCAACGTCACCAGCTTCAACGGCTTCGACAAAGACCCCATGAAAGAGGGACGTGACTACCGGAACCTGGTGGCACGGCGCATAGAACGGGCAGCAAAGAAAACGTTTGAGGAATTAGAAAATGCACACGTAGCAGACTACAAGTCTTTCTTCGACCGTGTAGAGCTTCACCTCGGTAAGACAGACCAGGCCATTGCAGCCCTGCCTACCGACGAACAGCTGTTGGAATATACAGACAAGTCACAAAGGAATCCGGAACTGGAAGCTTTGTATTTTCAATATGGCCGCTACCTGCTCATTTCCAGTTCACGTACACCAGGAGTACCCGCCAACCTGCAAGGTCTGTGGAACGAACGCCTGCTCCCACCCTGGAGCTGCAACTATACCAGCAACATCAACCTGGAGGAGAACTACTGGGCAGCTGAAACGGCCAATCTGAGTGAAATGCACCGCCCACTGATGGACTTCATCGCCAACCTGCAACACACGGGTGAAAAGAGTGCCAAGGCTTATTACGGTGTACAAAAAGGATGGTGTCTGGGACAGAATACAGACATCTGGGCCATGACCTGTCCGGTAGGACTGAACGTGGGCGACCCGTCGTGGGCATGCTGGACCATGGGAGGCGCCTGGCTGTCTACTCATATCTGGGAACGCTACACCTTCACACAGGACAAGGAATTTCTCCAGCAATATTATCCGGTATTGAAAGGTGCAGCTGAATTCTGCCTGAACTGGCTGATAGAAAAGGATGGCAAGCTGATTACTTCACCGGGCACATCACCTGAAAACAAGTTCCTAACTCCCGACGGCTACGCAGGGGCTACTTCCTACGGCTGTACTTCCGACCTGGCCATGACACGCGAATGTCTGATAGATGCAGCCAAGGCCGCCGAAGCACTGGGTACAGACAAAGACTTCCAGAAACAGATAAAGAAAACACTTCCCCGTCTGCTGCCTTACCAGGTTGGCAAGAAAGGTAACCTACAGGAATGGTTCCACGACTGGGAAGACCAGGAACCGCAACACCGTCATCAGTCGCATCTGTTCGGTTTGTATCCGGGACATCATCTGTCTGTAAAAGAAACTCCGGAACTGGCAAAGGCCTGTGCCCGTACGCTGGAAATCAAAGGCGACAATACTACGGGCTGGAGCACCGGCTGGCGTGTCAACCTTTATGCACGCCTGCAAGACAGCAAGAATGCGTACCACATCTACCGCCGCCTGCTGCGTTATGTCAGTCCGGACGGATACAAAGGAAAGGACGCACGACGTGGAGGAGGTACCTACCCCAACCTGCTCGATGCCCACTCTCCTTTCCAGATTGACGGTAACTTTGGCGGTTGTGCCGGCGTCATTGAAATGCTGATGCAATCTTCCGAGAACAGTATCACCCTGCTTCCGGCTCTTCCGGAGGAATGGAAGGACGGCAGCGTGAAAGGTATCTGTGCCCGTGGAGGCTTCATCGTCGACATGGAATGGAAGAACAGTAAGGTCACATCCTTGTACATCCAGTCACGCAAAGGCGGAAAGACGAAAGTCTGCTTCAATGAAAAATCCAAGAATATCACCCTCAAAGCAGGCAAAGGAATCAAGTTACTATAAGCTTGCGTAATACAAAAAAAGAAAGCCGCACCGGAATCATCCAATGCGGTTTTCTTTTTATCTGAAAATTCAGTATCTGTCAGCATTAAGCTTTTACACGACCTACGTAAGAACCGTCGCGAGTATCTACTTCGATAGTTTCATCCTGGTTGATGAACAACGGAACACGTACAGTAGCTCCAGTTTCTACAGTAGCAGGCTTAGTAGCGTTAGTAGCAGTATCACCTTTCAGACCCGGTTCAGTGTAAGTAACCTTCAGCTGAACTTTTACCGGCAATTCTGCGAACAGGATAGTTTCAGTAGAAGCATCAGAAACAACTTCTACAATCATTTCTTCTTTCAGGAAGTCTACACCTTCAATCAGGTCATGAGCGATAGGCACCTGTTCGAAAGTTTCCTGGTTCATGAAAATATAATCATCACCTTCTTTGTACAAGAACTGATAAGGACGACGTTCTACACGTACATCTTCCAGTTTTTCACCGATGTTGAAACGACGTTCCAATACATATCCGTCTACCACATCTTTCAGTTTAGTACGCATGAAAGTGTTTCCTTTACCCGGTTTTACATGCAGGAAGTCAATGCAGAAATACAATTTGCCATCCATACGGATAGCGGTTCCGATTTTAATGTCTTGAGCATTAATCATAACTTAAATCCTTTATTATTATGTAATAGTTTGATTTATTCTCTGAATACGGTTGCAAAATTAATCTAAATCGCGAAAAAACACAAAAAGATTTGTCTAAAAATGATTTAGCACTTTGATTATTAAAAAAAAGTCACTAATTTTGCAGCCCGAACGCATGAAATAATAACATAAAATAGTATATACGAAAATGAAAAGAACATTCCAACCCTCTAACAGAAAGAGAAGAAACAAACACGGTTTCCGTGAAAGAATGGCTACCGCAAACGGTCGCCGAGTATTGGCAGCACGTCGCGCTAAAGGCCGCAAAAAATTAACTGTATCTGACGAATACAACGGAGTAAAAGCATAATACACTCTGTTTTGACAGAAAGCCGCAAAGTAATTCCTCTTATTTACTTTGCGGCTTTTTATTTTTTCCAAGACTGCATTCCTGTGTTCTCCCTATCTGAAACACAATCGCTCTAGCATGGTGCATAAAAAACCGGAGTCCATTATCTTCCGATAACGAACCCCGGCTCTATATTCTAAATCACTGTGGATTCTTATTTAATCAGGTCGCGACCTGTCATTTCAGATGGCTGTGCCATACCCAAAATGTGCAAGATAGAAGGAGCAACATCAGCCAATACACCATTTTCTACTTTGGCGTCTTTATTTTCAGTTACGTATACAAACGGAACCGGATTCAAAGAGTGAGCTGTGTTCGGTGTACCGTCTTCATTCAATGCATGATCTGCATTTCCATGGTCAGCAATGATGATAACTTCATAACCGTTAGCCTTAGCAGCTTCTACTGTATCTTTCACACAATTGTCTATAGCTACTACAGCCTTTTCAATTGCTTCATAGATACCTGTATGACCTACCATGTCACCGTTTGCATAGTTCACTACGATAAAGTCATATTTCTGTGTACCGATAGCTTCTACCAGTTTATCTTTTACTTCGTATGCGCTCATTTCCGGCTTCAAGTCGTAAGTTGCAACCTTCGGTGAAGGAACCAGGATACGGTCTTCGTTGTCATACGGAGTTTCACGTCCACCGTTGAAGAAGAAGGTTACATGGGCATATTTTTCAGTTTCTGCGATGTGCAGCTGAGTCTTGCCATTGCTTGCAAGGTATTCGCCCAATGTATTCTGTACGTTTTCCTTGTCGAACAAGATATGTACGCCTTTGAATGAAGCATCATACGGAGTCATACAGTAGTACTGCAATCCCGGGATGGTCTTCATGCCTTCTTCCGGCATATCCTGCTGAGTCAATACGATAGTCAATTCTTTTGCACGGTCGTTACGGTAGTTGAAGAAGATAACTACATCACCTTCCTTGATAGTTCCGTCGAAGTTTGCATTGGAAATCGGTTTGATGAATTCGTCTGTTACACCTTCATCGTATGATTCCTGCATAGCCTGTACCATGTCGGTAGCTTTCTTACCTGTACCGTTTACCAGCAAATCGTATGCTTCTTTCACACGTGCCCAACGTTTGTCACGGTCCATTGCATAGAAACGTCCTACGATAGAAGCAATCTTTCCAGCTGATTTTTCGCAATGAGCAGTCAGCTGTTCAATGAACCCCTTACCGCTCTTCGGGTCTGTATCACGACCGTCCATGAAGCAGTGGATGAAAGTATTTTCCAGTCCGTATTCCTTTGCAATGTCACACAATTTGAACAAGTGTTCCAAAGAAGAGTGTACACCACCATTGGAAGTCAATCCCATGAAGTGGATGTTTTTTCCATGTTCTTTTGCGTATGAGAAAGCAGCTACTACTTCCTTGTTCTGCATAATGCTGTTGTCGGCACATGCACGGTTAATCTTCACCAAATCCTGATATACGATACGACCTGCACCGATGTTCAAGTGACCTACTTCCGAGTTACCCATCTGGCCGTCAGGCAAACCTACATTCTCACCACTGGCCTGCAGCTGTGAATGAGGATAGTTAGCCAACAGACTGTCCCAGTAAGGAGTCGGAGTATTGAAGATTACATCATCTTTTTGACGGTCGCCACAACCCCAACCGTCCAGAATCATTAAAAGCGCTTTCTTTGCCATAATCTATTTTGTTTAAAAGTTAGAATTCCATTCTATGTTTTCCGACAGCAAAAATACAAAATAATCCTGCTTGGAAGATTACTTTTCCTGATAATAATCAATAAAAAAACGGCTACTTGAATCAAGTAGCCGTAAAACAAATCGGGCGTACCAAAAGGCACGCCCGAAAGAATATTGCATCCTAATAAATTATTCAGCACGCAAAGTGAAACGTTTGAAGTCTGCAACAGCCAGTTCCGGATCAGCAGCTTTCAATACATCGGCTACAGTCTTCTTCGGATCCATGATGCTTTCCTGTTTCAGCAAGCAAACTTCTTTCAAGAATTTACCCAGACGGCCTTTTGCGATATTTTCAATCATAGCCTCAGGCAAGTTAGCAGCTTTTTCTGCAGCCACTTTTTCTTTGATTTCTTTAGCTTTAGCTACATCTTCAGCAGTAATCCATCCCTTAGCCATGTTGCTTTCCATGTGCTCTTCGCTATCTACGTGAGAAGGATTGATACCAGCTTTCTTCAAAGCAGCTTCAACAGCTTTCTGTACCTGTTCAGCCTTAGTCTTTTCAATAGCTACATTGATTTCTTCCTGTTTTACAGATTCAGGAACACCAGCTTCATCAATTGCAATCGGGTTCATGGCAGCAATCTGCATACAGATTTCATGAGCTACCTGAGCATCGCATTCTTTGTTGAATGCAACGATTGTACAAAGCTGATTCTTATTCATGTGGTTGTAAACAGCAGTGCAAGCACCTGATACGAAATTGAAACCATCCAATTCAGTCTTTTCACCTGTGATACCACTACGTTCTACAATTGCATCAGCAATAGTACCGTTACCCATAGGCAAAGCCTTGATTTCATCCAAAGTCTGGCACTTGTTAGCGATAGCAGCATCCAGGATAGCCTGAGTCAATGCTACGAAATCTGCGTTCTTTGCAACGAAGTCAGTTTCACACTTCAAAGCAATCATTGCAGCGTAGTCACCTGTTGATTTTGCCAACACGCAACCTTCTGAAGTTTCACGGTCAGAACGTTTTGCAGCTACAGCCTGTCCTTTTTTACGGATAATTTCCATTGCTTTGTCGAAATCGCCTTCTGATTCTGCCAAAGCGTTCTTACAATCCATCATACCAGCTCCAGTCATTTTACGAAGCTTGGTGATATCAGCCATACTTACAGCCATAATAATATCTTTTATTTTGAGTTAGTAATGTTCTTAAAAACAAAGTTGAGAATTGAGAATTGAGAATTGAGAATACAGTTTTCCCAATTTTCAATTTTCAATTCTCAACTTACTTTATTGATTAAGCTTCTTCTTCATCCTTGCTCATGAATGCAGCAGCCTTAGATGCGTTGATTGCATCTTCTTCAGCTTTATCCATGCGAGCTTTGGTAGCTTTTTTCTTAGCAGCTTTCGGTGCATTTTCACCAGCAGCTTCCATATCTACCTTTTCAGCTTTTCTTTCTTCCAAGCCTTCTGCCATTGCAGCGCAGCAAGCATCCAAGATAACTTCTACTGATTTAGTAGCGTCATCGTTTGCCGGAATTACGAAATCGATGTTTGAAGGATCTGAGTTAGTATCTACGATAGCAAATACAGGAATACCCAAACGGTTAGCTTCACGAACTGCGATATTTTCTTTCAATACGTCTACTACGAACAATGCAGACGGCAGACGAGTCAAATCAGCGATAGAACCCAAGTTCTTTTCCAACTTAGCACGCTGACGAGAAATCTGAAGAACTTCTCTCTTTGACAAGTTTGAGTAAGTACCATCGTTTGTCAATTTGTCGATAGTAGCCATTTTCTTCACAGCCTTACGGATTGTCGGGAAGTTAGTCAACATACCACCCGGCCAACGTTCGATTACGTACGGCATATTTACAGAAGCAGCTTTCTCAGCTACAACTTGTTTAGCTTGTTTCTTAGTAGCAACGAACAGGATTTTCTTTCCTGATTTTGCGATTTGTTTCAAAGCTTCAGCAGCTTCTTCAACTTTAGCAACAGTTTTGTTCAAATCGATGATATGAATACCGTTGCGTTCCATGAAAATATAAGGAGCCATTGCAGGGTTCCACTTTCTTTTAAGGTGTCCGAAGTGGCAACCAGCCTCCAATAATGTATCAAAATTTACTCTTGACATTGTTTTTAATTTTAATCGTTTACTTTCTTTTTTGTTTATTGAACCAACTGCCCGGTAGTCTTTCCGACAAAAACTTGCAGGAAGAATCCTGACAGTTTAGATACTAAACGCTTCTTTAGGTGACGAGGTATCAGTTGACGAGGCAACAAGGACAGATCCACCGAGTGAACCACCTTGCTAACTTGTCCCTTATCCAACTTGTCCCCTCGTTAACGTTTACTGAACTGGAATCTACGACGTGCTTTCGGACGTCCCGGTTTCTTACGTTCAACAGAACGAGAATCGCGAGTCATGAAACCTTCAGAACGAAGAGCTTTCTTATCTTCCGGATTGATTTTAACCAGTGCACGAGCGATAGCCAGACGCAAAGCCTGAGACTGACCAGTGAAACCACCACCACACAAGTTAACTTTGATATCATATTTTTCAGCCACTTCCAATTTGTTCAACGGCTGTTTAACTACATACTGCAGAATAGTTGATGGAAAGTACTGTGCAAGGTCTCTCTTGTTAATAGTAATCTTTCCTGTACCTTCGCTAACGAAAACGCGAGCTACTGCGCTTTTACGTCTGCCTAATGCATTTACTACTTCCATTCTTTATTATTTAAGTGTATTAATATCAATTACTTTCGGAGTCTGAGCTTCGTGTTTGTGTTCACTTCCTTCGTAAACATACAAGTTGCCCAGCAACTTAGCTCCCAGACGATTCTTAGGAAGCATACCTTTTACTACTTTTTTCATCAATTTTTCAGCGCCATTCGGTTTTGCCAACAGACGAGCCGGAGTAATTTCACGCTGACCACCAGGATAACCGGTATAGCTCAGGTAAACCTTATCGGTCATTTTCTTACCTGTAAATTTCACTTTGTCTGCATTGATGATAATTACGTTATCACCGCAGTCTACGTGAGGGGTGAAGTTAGGTTTGTACTTACCTCTCAACAACTTTGCAACTTTCGCACCGAGACGGCCTACAACCTGATCGGTAGCATCCACAACAACCCATTCTTTAGTTGCTGTTTCCTTGTTTGCAGAAATGGTCTTGTAACTTAAAGTATCCACTCTTAAATCTTTTTTAAAATGTTAACTACTAAAAAACAAATTCCTACCTCCCTATTCTTCCCGGACAAAGAAGGATAAAGCACTCAGAATTAAAAATTTATCACTAGTTGATAATAATCGGCTTGCAAAGGTACGGTTTTTCTTTTAACCGACAAAGATTTTAAGCTTTTTTTCGCGGGATAACCGATTGATTATGAATCACACTTTAATGCCATAAAACAAGGAAAGGCCGTTACGGACATCCTGTCGCAACGGCCTTTTCCCGGTTTATTATCTCATTTCCGTCAACGTAACTCATCGCCCGGATAAACCGGTGACATCTCTACTTTCTTCCAGATTTCATGACACCAGGAATCAATCTTATTCCCGTTGGCATCGCTCTCCAGGAAATACTTCACATACATCAACGTACCGTTTTCTTTCAAATCAAAGTGCATTTCATTTTTCTTTCCATTCAATTGAGGAAGATGCACATTTTTCTCCACACATTCCGTATATACTCCTTCACTATTCATCTCATAAGTTCCATATCCCAAAATAACGGCTCCCGTCTGCATCATCAACAAATTGATAAAGCGTCCGTCGTCAGAAAGAATCTTCAAGGAATTACTTGTCTTAAGTTCACCCGGTATATCCGGAGAATTAGAACGATAGAAACACATCTGCCAAACTCCATGTAAATTAATAGGAGTTTTTTCCTGCACATCCTGGGCCATCGAATTGCCGACAGCTAAAAGCATCAGAAACGCTACCAGAAAGAAATAACGTATTTTCATAACTATAAGTATTAGAATTACCTATCAGGTTATTACAAAATTATAAAATATTTTGATAATCACGCATTTTATGTACGTTTTTCTATCGTAGAAACATAAAAAAAGTCATCCCAAACGGAATGACTTTTTCTTTTATAGATAAATAGAATCTTCTTTTAGAATTCTGCGTTACGCGGTGTACGCGGGAACGGTATCACATCACGGATATTTGCCATACCTGTTACAAACAACAATAGACGTTCAAAACCTAATCCGAATCCAGAATGAGGACATGAACCGTACTTACGGGTATCCAGATACCACCACATATCCTTCATCGGGATATTCAGTTCCTGAATACGAGTCAGCAGTTTGTCATAATCTGCTTCACGCTCTGAACCTCCGATAATTTCGCCAATCTTCGGGAACAGCACATCCATAGCACGTACAGTCTTGCCATCTTCGTTCTGTTTCATATAGAACGCCTTGATTTCTTTCGGATAATCGGTCAAGATAACCGGACGTTTGAAGTGCTCTTCCACCAGGAAGCGTTCGTGTTCTGAAGCCAAATCCACGCCCCAGTAAACCGGGAATTCAAACTTATGTCCATTAGCTACTGCTTCTTCCAGAATCTTGATACCTTCTGTATAAGGTAGACGTACAAAAGATTCCTTCAATACACCTTGCAGACGTTCAATCAAGCCCTTGTCGAACATGTCGTTCAAGAACTTCACATCGTCATAACAGTTGTCCAATGCCCACTGTACACAGTATTTGATGAATTCTTCCGCCAAATCCATGTTGTCATTGATGTCATTAAAAGCTACTTCCGGTTCAATCATCCAGAACTCAGCCAAGTGACGCGGTGTATTTGAATTTTCCGCACGGAATGTCGGTCCGAATGTATAAATTGCTCCCAAAGCAGTAGCAGCCAATTCACCTTCCAACTGTCCGGAAACTGTCAGACTTGCCTGCTTTCCGAAGAAGTCATTATCATAAATAATAGAACCGTTTTCATCTTTCTTCAAATCATAGAGGTTCATGGTAGTAACCTGGAACATCTGTCCGGCACCTTCACAGTCTGATGCTGTAATCAGAGGAGTGTGGAAATAGAAGAAACCTCTTTCATGGAAGAACTTATGAATTGCAATAGCCATGTTATGACGGATACGGAACACTGCACCAAACGTATTCGTACGAGGACGCAAGTGAGCAATCTCACGCAAGAATTCCATTGAATGTCCTTTTTTCTGCAATGGATAAGTATTGTCACAAGTACCCAATACTTCAATCTCACGTGCCTGAATTTCTGCTGCCTGTCCGGAACCTACCGATTTTACCAGTTCTCCATTCACGCTCAGACATGCACCCGTTGTAATCAACTTCAGCAACTCTTCATCAAAATTAGCTAAGTCGACTACAATCTGCACATTATTTATAGTAGAACCATCATTCAATGCAATAAAGTTTACCTGTTTGCTACCACGGCGAGTACGCACCCAACCTTTCACATTGACCATCGCGCCAAAATCTTCACGCTTCAGCAGGTCAACAATTTTTGTTCTACGAATTGTTTCCATTTTGATTCTATGTTTTATCAATTAATCTAAAAACACAGGGATGCTCCGTTTCCGTGTATCCCTGTGTTCTGCTATATTTATCATTATTCAAAAGATCCCATACGAAGCATGGCTACTTCCTGTTCTGTGAGGTAACGCCAGTCACCGCGACGCAATCCCTTCTTGGTCAATCCCGCAAAGTACACACGATCCAGCTTAATCACACGATAGCCCAGCGATTCGAAAATACGACGTACGATACGGTTCTTTCCAGAGTGGATTTCAATACCCACCTGTGATTTATCTGTATCCGACGCGTAGCTGATAGCATCAGCATGGATTTCACCATCATCCAGTGTAATGCCCTGTACAATCTGATCCAAGTCTGCCTTTGTCACATTCTTGTCGCAGTATACATGATAAATTTTCTTCTTCAAGAACTTAGGATGAGTCAGTTTCGATGCCAGGTCACCGTCATTTGTCAACAGCAGCACACCTGTGGTGTTACGGTCCAGACGTCCTACCGGATAGATACGTTCCTTGCAAGCACCTTTCACGAAATCCATCACCGTCTTACGTTCCTGCGGGTCATCCGAAGTCGTTACGCAATCTTTCGGTTTATTAAGCAGTACATAAACCTTACGCTCAATATTTACCGGCTGATCGTGGAACTTCACTTCATCCGAACGTTTCACCTTTGTACCCAGTTCCGTTACAATTTCACCATTTACAGATACCACTCCTGCAGTGATAAACTCATCCGCTTCACGACGAGAGCAGATACCTGCATTCGCAAGGAACTTGTTCAAACGAATCGGTTCATCCGGATCTGTCAGCAGCTCTTTATACTCGATCTGCTTCTTCATGCTATATTTTGCATTCGGGTTGTAGTCGGCAGTACGCGGACGGTAACCTCCCTGTGGACGACCATATCCACCCTGCTGTCCGCCATTGTTGTTAAAACGAGGACGATACGGGCGCTGTTCTCCACCCTGTTGTGCATTGTTAAAGCGCGGACGATATGAACGCTGTTCTCCTCCTTCCTGGTTGTTGTTGAAACGAGGAGTGTACGCACGCTGCGGACGTCCACCATTATTGTTGTTAAAACGAGGATTGTAAGAAGAACGCTGTTCTCCTCCTTCATTATTGTAGGAACGGTTTCCGTATGAACGCTGCGGGCGATTACCGTAACCACCTCTCTGCGGACGGTCCTCTCCACTATTAAAGCGAGGATTATAAGAAGAACGATAACCTTCTCCCCCTTCTCTATTGTTGTTATACGGACGGCGACCGTAGCTGTTGCTTTTCTCGCCTCTACCATATTTGTTATATCCTTCTCTGTTGTAAGACTTGTAACCATCGCGGCCAGACTGGCTGTTTTCGCCATCTTGTCTGAATTCTTTTTCTGCCATAATTTTTTTGTTTAATGCTAATATTAATACTCAACACCCTCTCGGGCGATATTTATTTTTTAAAGTTAGACTCCAGTATAGTTGTGCGGAGTAATCGCACGCAATTCCTTTTTAATATCCTCGCTGACGTTCAGTGTTTCAATAAAATCTTTGATTGAAGCTTCTGTAATAGCCTGGTTCGTACGAGTCAGCGCTTTCAACGCTTCATACGGATGCGGATAAGCTTCACGGCGCAAAATCGTCTGAATAGCTTCAGCCACTACGCTCCAGCAATTATCGAGATCTTCATAGATTTTATGTTCATTCAACAGCAATTTTCCAAGACCTTTCAGTGAGCTCTGGATGGCAATCACCGTATGTCCGAAAGGAACACCGATATTACGCAACACTGTAGAGTCCGTCAAGTCACGCTGCAAACGAGAGACCGGCAGTTTGGAAGAAAGATGTTCCAATATTGCATTGGCCATTCCCAGGTTACCTTCTGCATTTTCAAAGTCAATCGGGTTCACCTTATGCGGCATAGCACTTGAGCCGACCTCACCAGCTTTGATTTTCTGCTTGAAGTACTCCATGGAAATATATTGCCAGAAGTCACGGTTCATGTCAATCATGATGGTATTGATACGCTTCATTGCATCGAAGATAGCACCCAGTCCGTCGTAATTTGAAATCTGTGTAGTATATTCTTCACGTTCCAGACCTAATTTTTCAGCAACAAACTTATTACCGAAAGCCTTCCAGTCAAAATTTGGATAAGCTACATGATGTGCATTGTAGTTTCCGGTTGCTCCACCAAATTTTGCAGTCAACGGACAAGCCTTCAATACAGCCAGCTGACGATTCAGACGATAAGCGAAGACCATGATTTCCTTACCTAAACGAGTAGGAGAAGCAGGCTGTCCGTGAGTCTTTGCCAGCATCGGAATATTTTTCCATTCCTCTGCGTAGGTAGTTAACTGGTCAATCAGTTTCTGAATCTGCGGATAATAGACTTCTTCCAGTGCATCCTTGATAGACAAAGGAACCGAAGTGTTATTGATATCCTGTGATGTCAGTCCAAAGTGAATAAATTCCTTGTAAGGTTCCAGTCCACCCAGTTTATCAAACTGCTCCTTGATGAAATACTCAACAGCTTTCACGTCGTGATTTGTCACGCTTTCTATCTCCTTGATACGTGCAGCGTCTCCCTCAGAGAAATTACGGTAGATATCACGAAGAGACTCAAAACGAGTCGCATCAAATGACGCCAGCTGCGGCAAAGGCAATTCACACAAAGTGATGAAATATTCAATTTCCACCCGCACACGATACTTCATGAGCGCATATTCTGAAAAATAAGCAGCCAAAGTTCCTGCTTTGCTTCTGTAGCGACCGTCAATCGGTGATACAGCCGTGAGTAAATCAAGTTCCATCATTATCGTAAAGTTTTTTTGGTATCTAAATTCTAAAGTTTCATTTGAATTCGCGAAATTAATGCTTTTTCCTGAGTAATCAGGATATAGTCCTTAAACTTTAGTATTTATTTTATAATTAGGTTATTCACTCAGCAATTTTACAGCATCAACATACTGTGCGATACCCACTGCCACGCTCTTTGCTGCTTTCATAGCCATCACTACCGTTTGCGGACGATGCACCACATCACCTCCGGCAAATACTCCTTTACGGCTTGTCATACCGAAAGGACGTTCTTTCACCAGTACATACCCGTTATCATCGGTTTCTATGCCTTCCGTAGTCGACACAATCCGACTGGCCGGACGTGAACCCACAGCCAGACAAATGCGATCGAAAGCATACTCCTTGACTCCCTCCGGCGTATTGGCACGTAGTCCGACAACCTTCCCGTCTTCATCTCCAAGGAATTCTGTCGTGGAAGTCTGCCATAAGAATTTCACACCTTCCTGCAAGGCAGCCTGATATTCTGCCTGTATAGCGGGCATATCGGCTTCCGTACGTCGATACACAATGGTCACACTGGCCGCTCCCATACGTACGGCCGTACGGGCCGCATCCATGGCTACATTTCCGCATCCCATCACTGCCACGTGCTCTCCTTCGATAACCGGCACCTTATCACGACCGACAGTGCCTTCATTATAGATATTGGCCATGTGCAACAGGTAAGTCGCCTGAATCACTCCACGCAATCCGGCCCCCGGAATATCCAATGATTTAGGCAGAGCCGTACCTGAACCAATAAAAATAGCATCGTATCCCTGCGCAAAAATATCATCAATGTTCAGCTGCTTTCCTACCACACAGTTCAACAGAAAAGTCACCCCCAGTGCTTCAATCTTCTCAATTTCCTGACGAACCACCTGTTTAGGAAGACGATATTCCGGAATACCGTACATCAATACCCCACCCGGTTCTGCCTGGCTCTCAAAAATTGTCACGTTAAAACCCTGACGAGCCAAGTCTCCGGCTACGGTCAGTCCGGCAGGTCCCGAACCAATCACGGCAACCTTTCCCCGGGTCTTCTGAGGTAGTTTTTCGCGAATCAGTTTCATTTCCGTATCAAAATCGGCCACAAAGCGTTCCAACTTACCAATTTCAATGCCCTTCCCCTTCGAATACAATACACAATGCCCCTGACATTGCTTCTCATGCGGACACACACGTCCACAAATAGCCGGCAGGTTACTCTTCTCATTAATGATTGCCATGGCATTTCCCATATTGCCTTTTGACAATTCATGAATGAACTCCGGGATATGATTTTCTATCGGACATCCTTTCTTGCAAGAAGGATTCTTACAATTCAAGCAACGTTTTGCTTCAGCTATGGCCTCCTGCAGCGTATAGCTCTCGTTTATTTCTCTAAATACAGCTTTTGGCTTATTCATCTTATCAAATTTGTCACATGCAAGTATTCCCTGCATACCTGTTTTCATATTGGGTGGCAAAGTTCGTAAAAAAATGCCATAATGAAAGCAGAATGAGCTTATTTTTATTTCTACGGACAAAAAAATATCCCACAGACTCACCGTCCATGGGATATTTCCATCTTCAACACCTTAAGTTTTAATACGAACTGAAAATCAATACGTAAAGTCAGATTTCTTTACATATACTTTGTAATCCTTTATCAAACCTGGTGCACCGGCTTCTGCACGAGGCAACATCCGGAAACCGGTCACATTATATTCCTTACCTAAATCTATGACAATCTGATGAGGATAAGCGGTATTGTCTACCGTCTGCCAGAAAGTACTTTCCTGCAAGTCGAAGACTTTATCTGCCGTGCGGTTTCCACTACGTGTTTCTTCACTGTCGGCATACACAATCTTCCAGTTCTCACGAGAAACAGGCTTTCCGTTATTATCCAGCACATCTAACTCTGCAATGGCTGCGATATTGTTTCCTTCATAGTTAGAAGTACCTTCCAGACAGAAATAGCGTCCTGCTGCAGGCTGCGCAAAACGTACTTCCTGCCAGCCGTTTCCAGCTTTGAAAGTACCTGCATTTACTACTTTTTCAGCTTTCAAGTTCAGGTTCTGTCCGTCTTTACGATGAGTTTCCGGTGCTTTTTCACGCAGCATATCCAAAATCGGTTTTTCTACGCCAGCCACTTTTGCTTCAGCCGGTCCCTTCAGGTCGAGCACAATAATTTCATTCTCTCCTTCTTTCAACCAGCAACCCGGCATATACAAAGTCTGCTGCGGACCGATTTCCCAGAAACGTCCCATAGCATGTCCGTTTACCCAAACCATACCTTTTCCCCAAGTCTGCATATCCAGGAAAGTATCACCTGTCTTATCCAAACGGAAGGTAGCTTTATAATATGCAGGTCCGTCAACCGGCTTGCCTGCCTGATAGTTCTTCTGGCTGACAAATTCATAGAACGGAGGCAAGTTGTATACTTCCCAGCCTTTCAGTTCCTTCACCTGTTCGCCGCTTACCACTTCCACCTTGTTCGTAATACCTTTCCGGTCATGAATTGACTTATCAAAGTTCACACGTCCCATCGCTTCTACCAGAATATCCAGACGTGTACCTTTTTTCAAGGTTTCTTTCAGCGGTAAAGTGAACTCACCACGACGACGGTCTAAGCGGCCCAGCAATTTTCCATCAGCAAAGACCTGTGCCCAGTCGTGTACTTCATCAATATGCAAAATACCTTTTACATCTTCTTTCAATGTCGTACGATACAAGATACTTCCCCAGCCCTGGTCAAACTGCTCCATAGGCTTAGTATCTTCCGACTGTTTAGCCTGAGGCAGATTATCGAACAAGGGCGCGACTTCCCATTCTGTAATGGCCGGTACGGAAATCACCGGATACTGAGCCGGAGGTTCCGGCAAGGTTTCTCCCTCCGGAAGATACTGTTTCAGCAAGTCACGCAACTGGAAGTATTTCGGTGTAGTCCATCCAGCTTCACTGATAGGCGCATCATAATCGTATGAGCTGCACATAGCCGAGTAAGCCGGATTGTTGGCACCGCCCCACCAGCCAAAGGTTGTTCCTCCGTGTGTCATATAAAGACTGAAAGAGATATTACGGTCCAGCATATCTTTAATACCGCTCACCATTGTAGCCGCATCACGAGTCTCGTGTTTCCGGCCCCAATGGTCGAACCAGCCGCTCCAGAATTCACTACACATCATCGGAGTTTCCGGACGCAGTGATTTCAGTTTCTTGAACTGCTCGTCAATGTTGGCTCCCGTACCAAAGTTTACGGTCCACAGCAAATCATCCAGTGCGTTGTTGGTGAAGTTAGAACTCCAGTCGCACTGGAACAAAGGTACATCTGTAAAGCCGGCTTTTTTCACCAGGTCACGAATGGCCGATACATACGGTTTGTCTATTCCATACGAGCCATATTCGTTCTCTACCTGCACCATAATAATATTTCCACCACGAGAAATCTGCAAGTCCGCCAGCTGCTTGCCTACTTCATTCATGAAAATACCAACCCGTTCCATATAATAAGGATCCAGCGTACGCAACTGCACATCGTCTTTCTTCAACAGCCACCAAGGCAATCCGCCCATTTCCCATTCTGCACATACATACGGACCCGGACGTACAATGACGTACATTCCATGCTTCTGAGCCAGACGGCAGAACTTGGCAATATCTTTATTGCCAGAGAAATCAAACTTACCCGGTTGCTGTTCATGCAAGTTCCAGAACACATACAGACAAAGGGTATTCATACCCAAAGCCTTACAAGAAAGAATACGCTGTTCCCAGTAAGGTTCCGGGATACGCGGATAATGTACCTCCGCAGCTTTCACTACAAAAGGCTTTCCATTCAACAGGAACGTATTTTTCCCAACTTCAAACGTTCCACCGGCTTGCGAGCTTTGACATGAGCTGATAAAAGCCGCCATCAAAAGACAAGCCACCCCTAATGATAATTTTCTCAATAATTTATTCATGGTATTCATTTTTCTCTTTCACAAAAATAGAGACTTGCTACCAAACTGTAGAAATAGAAATCAATCAATTATAACCTAAAAATCATTCAAAGGCATGGTTACTTTGTCGTTTCATCCGCCTTTATACGAATCACGCTCAAAGAATAAGCCGGCATTTCATACTGCGACAATTCTGTCACGGATACATCTTTCTTCACCGGTCGTGCATTTTTGTCGGTAGGTTTTCCACTCAAGACCTGCAAAACTGCTTTCCCCTTTTCAGTTTGCGCCAAGCCTTCCACTTTCGCCTTTACCGGAACTGGCAACAAGTTCACCAGTTTCACAACCCAGTCTCCCGTCTTACTGTCACGTACCACAGAAGTACCGATACGTTTCTGCACATCCTGACGAGGATTGTCTATTTTCCGGTCGGCAGGCAAGTAAGTATCTCCGGAATTCTGTCCGTAAAGCTGCTGGGTGTAATAACCTACGGTAGGTTTCACCTCACGGTTATTGAAATAAATCAAATCGGGGTTCCACTGAGTATGTCCTTCCTTGGCCAACAAAGGAGCGTAAGAAGTCATTGACACGATGTCACCATTACGTTCTACCGAAGTCAGATACAGCGCCTCAGCCAAAGCTGTTTCAATGTTATTGGGACGTCCCGGCAAATGTGCGGCATATTCTCCCAAATATACTTTAGGTTTGGCACGGTCATAACGGTCGTAATAATCCTGGTTATTTATAAACCAGCCCGGTGTATTATAATAATGTTCATCCACCATCGGCACATTCAGGCGCGTAGCAAACTTCCATCCGGCTTCATAATCCGTACCTTCATAGAAAGGACCGACCGTACCAATCACCGTGATTTCCGGATACTTTTCTTTTACTGCCTTGAAAATCATTTCAAAGCGCTCCTCAAAAATAGGCGTAATCAAATCCTCGTTTCCAATGCCGATGTACTTCAGGTTGAAAGGTTTCGGATGGCCTGCTTCTGCACGCATCTTTGCCCATTTATTCTTTTTCGGGTCACCATTGGCATATTCTATCAGGTCCAGAATATCCTGCACGTATGCATCCATCTCTTCCATGGAAATACCTCCCTGCTGTCCGCCACTCAGAGGTTTCCCCGGAATACAAGCCGAATTCTGACATGGAACTCCTGCTGCCAGCACCGGCAGAGGTTCTGCTCCTATATCTTCACAGAACTGGAAATACTCAAAGTACCCCAAACCTAATGTCTGATGATACCCCCACAAATTCCCCATCGGTTTACGGGCTTCCAGCGGACCCACTGAGTTTTTCCAGCGATAAATATTATCAATTCCGTTTCCATGTGCCACACAACCGCCCGGGAAACGTACAAAACGCGGATGTAAATCGGCCAAGGTCTGTGCCAAGTCAGCTCTCAATCCGTTTTTACGCCCCTTAAAAGTCTCTTGAGGGAACAAGGAAACCATATCCAGATGCAATTCTCCCGTCACTTCCGGTTCCACTGAAAGCACAGCTGCATCCACATCAGTCTGAGCCGTCAGCACAGCCGACTGCTTTTTCCATTTTCCGGCTGCTACCCGTACAGAAGATTTCGCCACTTCCTTTCCCTCATTATCCAGCAAGCGTACGATTACTTTTCCACCTTTGCTTCCTTCAGGCATACGAGAGAAGACAGAGAAATCATACTTTTCTCCTTTCTTCAACGTAATTCCATCAAAGCCTGGATTACGGAGGGCCATTCCCGGCTTAGCCTGCAATACAACATAATGCGGATTGTTCTCATGCAAAGGATTTTCAGTTGACACCTTCACCGCCGACGACTGCCCGTTCTCCCATACACTCCAGGCATAGCCACTGTCAAATCCCTGATGTGCATTGTCCTTCGGAGAATACTCAAAGTCACGATTCTGTACCAGTTCCGCATAAAGTCCACCATCTGCTCCGTAATTAATATCTTCAAAGAAAATACCAATCAATTTATCACTGATAGGCTTCGCCTCTTCCGGACGTACCGTCAATTGCAAGGATACAGGAGCCAGTCCGGCAAAACGTTGTGCATCCTGTTCTGTACGTTCATTGTGCAACTGGTCTCTGTAGGCCCGGTAGTCCACGAACTTCAACAGCCGGTCCACGTCTTCCCAGGCCACTTTCTGCACATACCCTTGTTCCAATACACCTTCCACTACGGCTTTCTTACGCGTTTCACTTCCTCGTTTTACGGTCGGGACCTGTTCACCATCCCGAGCCGGCTGCATATAGTAAGTCTGCGGATTCCACTTCATTAAATCCGGCGAAGTGGCATGTCCCCATTCTTTTCCGCTTTCGTTCAACTGCCAGAAGCAGTGCCATACTCCTTTTTCATCACGCACCAGATGAGGATTAAGCATACGTTTCTCGGCTCCCCAGGCGCCATAATCACATCTCACGTATCCATATCCGTTGCCGATACTAAACCAGCGTGTTGCATCTGTACTCCAGGCTAATTTCAAGCCACTACGCCCCGCATCGTTCACGGTAGCATACGAAAACAGATATACTGAATCCGGTTCATTCATCACTTCCTGCACATGCGCTGATACAGGAAAACTGGTAAGGCACGCACATAAGGCTGCCAAATGTGTCAGGTGTTTCATAGGTAAGAAGGTTTTATTTAAGATTATTATTTGGAAACTTTCACCCGCTGAATCGTGCCGTCCGCATTAAATTCCATTCGGTCGATACAAACTTCGCGGTGTACACCAGGAGCTTTGTCTTTATCCAGGTAATTTTTATTGATACGATGGTACACGATATACCATTCATCTGTACCCGGTTTACGGACTACGGAATTGTGTGCCGTACCGTAAATTTCTTTCGACGGGTCTTGTATCATTACAACCGGGTCCTTAGCTACCTTAATCGGGCCTAATGGAGAATCCGATGTACCGTATGCCACATGATAGTTCGCTGAACCCGTATCATCTACCGACCACAAGAAATAGTACAATCCCTGACGATAGAACACGTATGGCGCTTCACGATACGCATAATCTTTCAACGTACCCCCTTTCGGAGTCATCACCTTCAATGTTTCCTTTTTGATAGACACCATGTCATCGTTCAGTTCAGCGCCGGCCATATAGCCATTACCCCAATACAAGTAAGATTTGCCGGAAACCGGATCGGTAAACACATCCACATCAATCTGCTGTCCGTGTCCCACCGGAGAATCTGTAATAATAGGTTTGCCCATATCCTTGAAAGGTCCTACAGGTGAGTCAGCTACAGCTACTCCGATTTGCTTGCCTGAATCATCGTTCGGATTGCCGCTGTAATAGAAGAAATATTTATATTTTCCGTCAATCAATTTTTCCTCGATGGCCGGTGCCCAGGCATTTCCGTTTGCCCAAGGAACCTGCGGAGAGCGTAAATCCAGCATCACTCCTTCGTAAGTCCAGTCTTTCAAGTCAGCCGAAGAGAATACGGTAAAATACCATCCTCCCCATCCCGGCTGTCCGTCTGTAGTAGAATAAATGTAATAACGTTGAGTTTGCTGTGAATAAAGCACTTCAGGGTCTGCATGGAATCCTGGCAATACCGGATTTACCGGCAGTTCACCCAGTTCAGCCGGTTTACCCCATTTGTCTGTAATTCGTTTCAGTTCTGCACGGGTAATAGGAATGATGGTACCATGACGAGGATGGAAATTCATCTTCACTGCATGATCTATCACCTTGAAGTTTTTCAAGTCGGTTGTTTCCGTGAATTGATAAGCTCCCTTCATATATACATCATACATCAGAATGTACTTATCCTGTCCAATCAGCTTGAACGTACCGGCTCCTTCCACCGCTTCTTTTGTCTGCTGTTTGTAATCCGGTTGTTCCTCCCATTCTCCGGAAGTCAGCGAACGAGTAGTTGCTACTTTGATACCATTACCGTGTCCTTCCGTCTTATAGAAAAGATGATATACCCCATCTTTATACACGATATCGCCGTCTATACAAGATTTCTTGTCCTTCGGAATAAAAAGAGGTTTCGGTTCCCCTTCCAAGTCCGTAAAATCTTCATTGGCATACGCATAATAAATCACGTCTACCCCACCGGCATACTGCATGGACCAGTATACCATGTACTTTCCAACCTCCTTATTATAGATAGTCTGAGGAGCCCATACACGTTTCAGCTTTTCCTGTCCCGGATAACGCTTCTGCATATTAATGACAGAATGCGACCAGTTTACCAAGTCAGTAGATTTCAGCAGCACCATCGCACGGTTAGAATTCCAACCATTGTCCGATACCATATCGGTCAGTACCATATAAAAAGTCTGACCGTCTTCTCCTCTCAGGATATGAGGATCGCGCACGCCACCGGTAGAGCTGATTACTTTTGAATCAAGCACCGGTTTGTTATTATTCAGGGCATAATAGGTATATCCATCCATACTTACCCCATAACATACGGCTTCTTCGCTGATATGATTTCCCGTAAAATAAGTAAACAAATAAGCTACATAATCTTTTTCTTCCACCAACGCGGCAGACACTGATTCCGAAATAAACGGAAGTAAGAATAACAAAGACAGGATTCTGTTTCTCATATACTTTACATGTTAACGTTTGATGCAAAGATAGGGAATTAGTGTATCACGTACAACTATTAATCATGCAAAAAAGGAGGAGAATCGTGCATTTTTATAACCTATAAACCGTTATTACCCTGGAAACTTAAAGTAATTTGTATATTTGCAATTACTGTAACCATAAAAAGAGTTGTGACACATGCAGTATAAACCTATACCACTGCATTATAAACAAAAACATATCACCATGAAAAAACAAATGAAACAAATCGCCTTACCTCTCTTTCTGGGAGGTTTGATAGCATGCAGTCCTAAGACTGCCGTAAACGAAACTGACTTGTTGGGCAACTGGACAGAAATACTTCCTCCTTCATCCAACTTCGTACAAGGAATGACACTGGCCAAGGAAGGAAAAGCCTCCTCCATCGGCATGGCCACTCTGCAATATGAAAGCTGGCAACTTCTGCCGGACGGACAGCTCATTCTGAACGGAAAAAGCATCGGAAACGGACAGACAATTTCATTCTCAGATACGCTGGCCATCCTGTCTTTACAACAAGACACTCTCACTCTTCAGAAAGGGGCCGATTATCAGATAAAATATGTACGCCAGCCGGAATCAGCACCTTTAGTCGGAACAGACAAGGCTTCTACGGGATACACCTGGTCGGACGTATTACAAAAAGACATCCGGATTTTTGAGACAGGACAAAAAGTACTCTCTTCCACCGACAGCCAGGCAACTCAAGCCGGTTTCTTAGTTTTTGCAACTGATTCTTCAAAGGTAGAAGTGTTCTTACCTGATACCAAAGTCATACTCGACCGCCGTGTACGTCCTGACGGCATTGCAGTCTGGAACGTAGAAGACGACGACACCTATCAGGTGCAAGCCTGTGCAGACTCCTGGATTGTATCCAGAAGAGGACGTCTGCTTTATAGTACATACGGCACCGACAAAAAAATAGAAACGTCCTTCCTTACTGTAGAAAACACAGAAATCCCTGTGGCATTCTATCCGCATGAAGCCCTCGCTGAAGTCTGCTTGGACGGACAATATATGTTACTCTCGCAGTACCGCACAGCCTCAGGTTACGGTTACAAGAATACCATTCTCGATTTGCGTGGCAAAGGAAAAGAAGCTACACTGACACGTAGTACAGACGGAAAAACGTTCCAGCTAACAGAAAAGGACTAAAAACAGTATCGTATGTGGATGAATCTACTTTTATTAATCGGCGGATTAGCTTTGATTTTAATAGGAGCCAACGGACTGACCGACGGAGCAGCCTCTGTAGCCAAACGCTTTCGTATCTCCGACCTGGTTATCGGATTGACCATTGTAGCCTTCGGGACCTCTGCTCCAGAACTGGTTATCAGCGTACTCTCCTCACTACAAGGAAGTGCTGAAATGGCTATCGGTAACGTGGTAGGAAGTAATATCTTCAATGTATTGATGATTATCGGATGCACCGCTCTGGTCCTCCCCATACAAGTGGGGCAGGGCACTATGAGTAAGGAAATTCCGCTGGTCATTCTTTCTGCACTGGTACTCACCTGCTTTGCCAACGACTGCATACTCGACGGAGGAAGCCGGGACATCATCAGCCGGATAGACGGACTGGTACTATTAGGTTTCTTCCTTATTTTTATGCGTTATACGTTTGCCATCGCCCGCAACGGAAACGAAGATGGTGGCGAAGAGCAGAAGGTGAAGGAACTGCCGGCATGGAAATCAACCCTATATATTATAGGAGGACTGGCCGGATTAATTTTTGGCGGACAATTTTTTGTAGACGGTGCCAGCGGTATTGCCCGTTCATTAGGTGTCAGCGACTCTATCATCGGACTTACACTGGTGGCCGGAGGTACCTCTTTGCCGGAACTGGCAACTTCCGTCACGGCGGCCTTGAAAAAGAATCCGGGTATTGCCATTGGTAACGTCATTGGCAGCAACCTGTTCAATGTATTCTTTGTATTGGGATGTAGTGCAAGCCTGTCTCCTCTCCCTATGGGAAATATCAACAACATCGACATGGCTGTACTGGTAGGCTCTTCCATCCTGTTCTGGCTGGTGGGTTGGTTCTTCAAGAAACGGACCATCACCCGCATAGAAGGAGGACTGTTAGTGGCATGCTACATCGCTTACACGGCCTTCCTGATTTCACAACAATAAAGAACCTTGTTATAAATATTAATCATGAAAAGAATTCTTATCCCTTTGGCAGGTCTTTGCCTATTGACAGCCTGCAATCCGTCTTCTAAAAAACAAGCCGGAGATTCCGACATTCAGACGGAACTAAGTGAAGTATTCCCCGAGAATCCCTCCAGAGAAGGCTACGAAGGCTTCCAGTGGCAGACTGTCACAGGAGCCGGTTTACGGCTGTGGGCACAATGCAACGAAAACCTACGTATCGTCACTGACGCTTCTATTCCGGGTGCACGCATAGAACGTATGGAAAATGGACACAAACAAACTTCGGACCCGGTTATTCAGATATTGGATATACCGGGCAAGGACATCCATTCACTTATCCCGTTCCTGCAGTCTCACCCACGTATTCTCATGGATAAGAACTGGACGGACAGCCTGACCTGCGATTTCCGTGAAGTAAAATCCAACCGCACCGGAGTAACCCGCTACATCCTGGAGCCCACCGGGAAGTCAGCGAAAGAGCTGGCTGACCGCGGCCAGCACGAACCTGTGCCCTTTACTTGCCATGGATGGGGAGTAGGCAACAGCGGAGCACGTTATTTCGAGGTATTCCACACCCATCCCCAGAAAGCAGTCTTCGTTGAGGTGGGACAAGATATGCCTTTGTTTGATGAGCAGAGCATCCAGCTATTCGACTCCATTCAGGTACTCCACGGACAACTTATCATGGGACACGAAGCCTACAGCTTCACTCCCGATGCAGACACTACAGCCTATTGGGTTGTTGACAAGTCGGGTAAACTGAAGAAACGCTATGAAGCAGCTCTTCCTTCCGATGCAAAACCCTATACAGCCATACCTGCCAAACTGAAAGTCCGTATCCAGGGCCCTTCATCCGAGGGTTTTGCAGCTGAGTATGCAGGCGTAATGGAAGTAATGGAAATTGAGGAAGTGGGAGAATAAATTAACACTTCCTACAATAAAGACCAATCTTAAATACTCCCTCAGCAGTTTTGAATTAAAAACACAAAAAATAAGATTAAAAACCTGAGCATATCACATAAACAAAATCATCTACATAAATCTCTGATTTTTACTACAGACTCCCAACTAGCAGAGTCAAAAATATTCCATTAAAGAATATTCATATTTTAGCACATAAAAAAACGGGGTTGAAGTTAACCCCGTTTTTTATCTATGTTATTGCTTCAATAAATTACCTTAAAGTAAAACGAGCCGATTTCACATCACGACTATTAGGACCAATCATCACATCAAAATCTCCAACCTCAACAACATAATCAATATTAAAATTGTAGAATTTAAGCATTTCCGGGCTTATTTTAAATGAAATGGTTTTAGTTTCTCCGGCCTTGATAAATATCTTCTTAAAACCTTTAAGTTCTTTAACAGGGCGAGTAACACTAGCAATTAAATCTTTAATATAAAGCTGTACAACTTCATAACCATCATAATTTCCTGCATTTTTAATATTTACTGTTGCTGTTATTTCACCATCCATACTCATACTTTTTGTATTAAGTATTACATCTCCATATTCAAATGTCGTATATGAAAGGCCATATCCAAATGGATAAAGAGGGTCATTACTTACATCAATATAGTTACTACGAAACTTTTCAAACCACCGTCCCTCTCCCAAAGGGCGTCCTGTATTCTTATGAGCATAGAACAAAGGCAACTGACCAACAGCTTGAGGAAATGTTGTAGTAAGTTTACCACTTGGATTAACATCACCAAACAATACATCAGCTATAGCAGAACCTGTTTCGCTACCACCAAACCATACATTTAGAATCGCAGGTACATTCTTATGCTCCCAATTGAGTACAAGAGGACGCCCTGTAAACAATGTTAAAACGACCGGTTTCCCAGTCTTAAGCAGAGCTTCAAGAAGAGTGCGTTGAGTATCTGGTATATCCAACTCAGAACGAGAACTACACTCACCACTCATTTCAGAAGATTCACCAATAGCTGCAACAATTACATCCGCTTTAGCTGCAACCTCCAATGCCTCATTCAATAGCTGTTGGTCAGTACGGCTATCCCTATTAAGACTACGCCCGAACATTGTAGCACGCTCTTCATATGCAGCATCACTCATAAGATTACTACCCTTAGCTGTAATAATATCAACCTTATCGCCAAGAGCAAATCGCATACCCTCTACTAAAGTTGGTATATTTTCTGCGACAGCAGCAACACTCCAAGTACCAGGCATGTTAGCTTTAGTATTTGCAAGAGGGCCAATTACAGCCACTGTACCTTTTTTCTGAAGAGGCAAAATATTTCCCTCATTTTTTAGAAGCACAAAGCTCTCTGCTGCAATCTTACGCGCAATTTTACGGTGTTTATCACAGAAAATCTGTTTAGCAGGTCTTTTGAGGTCACAATATTTATATGGATCCTCAAAAAGCCCCAATTTATATTTTGCTTCAAGAATTCTACGACAAGCTGTATCAATTGTTTCTTCCGACACCTTTCCCTCCTCAACAGAACGTACAAGAGTAGTCATAAAAGCATCACTTACCATATCCATATCCACTCCAGCATTTACAGAGAGAGCCGCTACATCCTGAACATCTCCCATTCCATGATCTACCATCTCTGTTATACCTGTATAATCACTCACAACAAACCCATCGAATCCCCAATCTTTACGAAGCAAATCTGTCATAAGCCATTTATTACCAGTAGCAGGAATCCCATCTACATCATTAAATGCAGCCATCATACTACCGGCACCTGCTTCTACTGCAGCTTTATAAGGTGGCATGTAGTCATTAAACATACGCTGACGACTCATATCTACAGAATTATAATCTCTTCCAGCTTCCGCACCACCATAAAGAGCAAAATGTTTTACACATGCCATGATTTCATCGTTACGCTTCATTGCATCGCCCTGATAGCCTCTAACCATGGCACGAGCTATTTCAGAACCGAGATATGGATCTTCACCATTACCTTCTGATATACGTCCCCAACGTGCATCACGGCATACATCTACCATAGGACTAAATGTCCAACATATTCCATCAGCACTAGCTTCGATTGCCGCAATTCTTGCAGATTGCTCAATCGCCTCCATATTCCATGTACATGAAAGCCCAAGTGGAATAGGAAAAATTGTTTCATAACCATGTATTACATCCATACCAAAAAGCAATGGAATCCCTAAACGACTTTCTTCAACAGCTAATTTCTGCAAATCTCGTATTCTTTCCACCCCTTTCAAATTAAGCAACCCTCCAACCTGACCTTTACAAATACGTTCAGCAACGTTACTACTTTTGGCTTGACCTGTTATAATTTCTCCAGAAGCGGGAAGATTTAACTGACCAATTTTTTCCTCTAACGTCATCTTAGACATCAAGTTATCTATAAACTCATCCATCCTGTTATTATAAGGATTTGAATAAACAACTGATGAAAATGCAAACATGCCCGCTAACAAACTTGCTCGATAAATTTTAAACTTTAACATACAATACTTATAAATTATCTTTTATCTTTAATACTTTAACAGAAATTGCAAATCCTCCACCTGCAGCAACAAATAATTTTAGCTTGGATTTACAAGTCACTTTTTTCTTTATTATTTTATATGATTGTGGATTATCCTGGTAATTAGCATCTTTCCCATCTGAATAAATTGTTGCTTCATATACCTTAGTATCATCTAAGAAATCAAAATTTAACTCTGCAACCCTAGCATGATCCGATGTTGTATTACCAATAAACCAATTATCACTATATTTATCTTGTCTAGCAATTGTAACATATTCTCCTGGTTCTGCTTCTAGGACACGAGTCTCTTTCCAATCCACAGGAACCTCTTTTATAAATTGAAAAGCGTCCATATAACGTTCATAGTTTTCTGGCAGGTCTGCTGCCATCTGCAGAGGGGAATACAATACGACATAGAGTCCAAGTTGTTTTGCCAGAGTACTACTTAACGTCTTCTTTAAGTCTTTATTATAATAGCTAAAATCAAGCTGCATAATACCAGGTGTATAATCCATAGGTCCTCCTACCATTCTTGTAAATGGTAATATTGTTGTATGCTCTGGAGTATTATACGAAAAAGCCTCATACTCGGTACCTCGAGCTGACTCACAAGCCAAAAAGTTAGGATATGTCCTATGCATGCCAGTAGGTTTCGGAGCTTCATGTATATTGACCATAATTTTATGTTCAGCTGCCTTTTCTATAGCATAAAGACAATGATTTATAAATGTCTGTCCATAATGAAACTCTCCTACGGGATAAAGTCGTCCTACATAACCTGACTTCACAGCCTTGTATCCATACCTATTCATCAGTCCGTATGCCTCAGGCATCAGACGTTCATAGTTCATCGTAGATCCTGAGGTCTCGTGATGCATTATCAATGAAACCCCTTTGCTTCTAGCATACTCATTTAACTGTTCTATGTTAAAATCAGGATAAGGGCTCTTATAATCGAAGACATGAAACTTCATCTTGTCGAACCAGTCTTCCCATCCTTCATTCCAACCTTCTACCAAAATGCCGTCAAACCCATGCTCAGCAGCGAAATCAATATATCGTTTTACATTTTCAGTATTGGCTCCATGATGTCCGTTAGGCATGGCTTTGTTGTAGTCATACTTTCCGAGACGAATATTAGTATCGTCTGTATAATTCCATGAAGAACCTCCAGGAACAAACATCTCCCACCACACTCCAATGTACTTCATCGGCTTTACCCAATCTGTAGACTCAAATTTGCAAGGTTCGTTCAAGTTCAACACAAGCTTGGACTCAAGTATCCCGGCAGCATTATCGCTTACTATAACTGTTCTCCATGGTGTATTGAAATCACTTTGAATCCGTCCTTTATATCCTTTAGGATCTGGGGTAAGATTAGCTTTAAAAGTATATGTACCCTCCTGAAGTGTAAGACACATGGAAGGATAGTCTTTTAGCGCCGCTTCGTGAATATTGATATATATCCCATTCTCATTTCTGAAAAGTACAGGAGTCTGTACCGACCTATTATCTATTATAGTTTTGGAATCCATTGACTTTCTTGCTCTAACAAGAACATCACTCAAATTCGACAACCGAGATTTCTGATACACAAATTCATTTGAATCGTAGTCTCCTGGAATCCAAAACGAAGAGCAGTCTGTACCAAGATTAAATTCAGTGAGCTCTTCTTCTATAAAAAAGTAAGCCAAACTGTGTTGGCGCGGGAATTCATATCTGAACCCCAGTCCGTCATCATAAAGACGAAAGCGGATATTCATCAGTCTTCCTTTGTCATCTTTCAGATATGCGCAAAGTTCTTTATAATTATTCCTGATTTTTGCAACCTCTCCCCATACAGGCTCCCATATCTCATCGAAAGAAAGAGTATCTATCTTTTCTATGCTGAAGTTTGAATATAAATCAGGTTGGTCAGCTAGCAGAAATCCCAACCTGCTGTTATCCATAACCCGTCTACCTTCCGAACTAAGCGAATAACACGGAGTACCATCACTTAGATTGAAAGTCAGATGTAATTTGCCACATGGAGAATAAATTCCTTCTGCGCACATTACATTAAAGACTGCACAAAATATAAATATTACAAAATATCTCATTACTGACTTTTAGGTTTTAATACCAATTAAATACTATAAAATCAATTCAAAGTAAACACAGTACTGTTGTTTGTCTGGCTTGAACCTCCAATAAAGAGATTGAACTCACCAGGTTCTGAAGCTCTTATCATATCCGCATTATAGAATTTCAATAGCTCGTCTGTTATTTCGAAACTTACCTCTACAGTTTTGCCTGCTGGAATATTTACTTTCTTAAAGCCTTTCAACTCCTTCAGCGGACGACTCACAGAAGCAACCTTATCTCCTATATACATTTGTACCACTTCGTCACCATCATACTTTCCCGTATTTGTAACCTTCACCGTTGCCTTGATCGAACCATTTTTAGTCATAGAATCTTTGTCGAGTGTGATATCCGAGTAACTAAACGAAGTGTAACTCAATCCGTAACCAAAAGGATAAAGAGGCGAATTAGGGCTATCGAGATAACGTGAAGTAAATCTTACGTTTACATCCTCTGGGCGTCCAGTATTCAGATAGTTGTAATACACAGGTATCTGTCCTACAGAACGAGGAAACGACATAGTAAGTTTTCCTGACGGGTTATAATCACCGCTCACTACGTCTGCAATAGCGGGACCAGCCATGCTACCCAAATGCCATACTTCCAAGATTGCATCGAACTTCTTCTCTTCATCTGTTAACACCATAGGACGACCGTTATGTAACAAAAGGACCATAGGCTTGTTCACCTTTGCCACTTCGTCTATCAAGTCACGCTGTATCTTTGCCAAACGGATATCAGTCTTACTTGCAGCCTCACCGCTTTCAAATTCCTGTTCGCCCATACACATCACTACCACATCAGCCTGACGCGCTGCAGCCACAGCCTTTACAAACTTGCTTCTGTCGTCACCTTCGTACCAACAGCCCTCTTCAACTATGATTCTCGAATTCGGAAATTCCTTGAAGAAAGCTTCATGTATTGGAGTCACAGTTTCTTCCCTTCCGGCAGTATGCCATGTTCCAAGATGGTTCCTTTTGTTCATTGCCATAGGACCTATCAGAGCAATAGTCTTAGTTTCCTTCGAAACAGGAAGAACCTCGTTATCGTTCTTCAAAAGTACAATACTGCGTTTTGCCACTTCGAATGAGGCATTAAAGAACTTAGGATGCTTAAGCACTCTCTTCGCTCTCATAGTGTCGCAATATCTATAAGGGTCTTCGAACAGGCCAAGCTTGTATTTCATATTTAGCACGTTCCTGCATGCCCTATCAATGTCTTCCATAGAAATAAGCCCCTTTTCATAGTTCTCTTTAGAATAATTCATAAAGATTGCAGACTGCATATCCATATCAACCCCGGCTCTGATTGCCTGTGCTCCGGCATCGGCAGAATCTCTTACTGTCCTATGATTTGTAAGTTCAAAGATGCCTGTATAATCGGTTACTATCATACCGTCGAATCCCCATTCATCGCGGAGTATATCAGTCATAAGCCATTTATTAGTTGTAGCAGGCACACCGTTTATATCATTGAAAGCACACATCACAGTCTGACAGCCTTCGTCCACAGCAGCCTTGTATGGCGGAAGATAAAACTCTCTAAGCTGACGTTCACTCATATCCACTGAGTTATAGTCGCGTCCACCTACCGGAGCACCATACGCAGCAAAATGCTTAACACAAGCTATCAACGTAGCCGTGTCGGCAAGGTTCTTGCCCTGAATACCCCTTACCTGAGCCCGTGCTATTGCCGACCCAAGGAATGCATCTTCACCCGCGCCTTCTGCCACTCGCCCCCAACGTGGATCCCTAGCAATATCCACCATAGGTGCAAAAGTCCAGTGCAGACCATCTGCAGCAGCTTCTTCTGCCATTGACCTTGCAGCCAGTTCCACCATTTCCATATCCCATGAAGAAGACATAGCAAGTGGTGTAGGGAATGTTGTCTTATATCCGTGTATCACATCGTAACCAAACATCAACGGGATACCCAAACGAGAGTTTTCAACAACTTCTTTCTGCAGGCGATAAAGGAAATCACAAGTCAATGCATTGAAGAATCCGCCCACATGACCGTCTTTTGCTTTGTGAGCATAATCGTTGTTCGACACCGGACCGGTAACGTCCCACCAGCTTGAGATAAGGGTACTCTGTCCGATTTTCTCTTCAAGTGTCATTTTAGACATCAGTTCAGAAACGAATCTATTCATTTCAGCATCCTTATCATTTCCTGTATTTGTATCACACGATACTAGCCAAAAAGGAAACAGCAAACAGGCTGTCTTTATATACTTATCTAATTTCATATATACTTTGTGTTGAATAACAATTAAAGTCCCGACAAATAATAGAATTACAATGTGCCGGGACTATATATCAAATATTTAATTAAAAGTTGTATTTTGAAGAAGAAAATCCTAATTTCTTAAGACCGTTTCTGACATCTTCATTCTGCATAAAGAGTTTCCAAATAATGCCAGTACGATAATTTTCTATCATTACAACAATAGGCCCTTGGTCTATAGCTAAATAACTTTTGGCAACTTGTTTATCGTCTTCTTTCACTCCAAGATTAATGGCGTCATAGAAACCATATTCACCCCACATCTTATCTTTCAAATCATAATAAAGATAATCCATCACTTTCAAGCATTCTTCAGGAGCATACGGTATAGAGGCTAAAGCACCTGTAGGAGCAACAGTTCCGTTATCATTACCTCCCGGTGCATGAGCAAGATATGTAGCTACAGGACAATCCGAGGCTGTAAGTCCCCAAAGATTTTCAGAATATCCTTTGTGCATTTTAGGATTGTCAAGACAATAAGCACGATTTATCAATACATGAGCTTTGTTCTGTTCAAAATAGTCATTACAATATGAATCACTTAATCCATTCGGGTCAAGTCCCATAAAAGAATAGTGAGCGAAGAAAAGCGGTCCACCCATTTCTCCGTCATTGCCGAGAGGAAGAGTGATATCATAATATGTATTTCCATTTCTCATGGCACCATCGTTGGCATACCCCCTGTCATAAACAGTTTTTTCTATTCCATGAGTTGGAGATGCTGCTGCAAGAATATAACTCATCAAGCCTTCATTCCAACCAGAAATGCCCATATTCATAGCAAAATCATATTGCTTTGACCAATGCCAATAAAGCTTATTTTCATTCTTAGTATAATGTTTCCAGTCAACATCTCTCCATATAGTATTTATATCAGCGGCCAATTTCTTTTCCAAACCATTTCCGTCTTTAAAATATTCATAAGCAACAATAAGCCCCTGCATAAGAAATGAAGTTTCCACCAAATCACCACCATTATCTTTATCACTAAAAGGCTTTACCGCACCTGTATTTCCATAATACCAATGTGCATAAGCTCCATGGAAAGTTTCTACTTCTTGCAAAAAATCTGTAATTTTGCGAATTTGCTTATACGCAGCATCACGAGTTATAAACCCTCTTTCAGAGCCGGCAATGATAGCCATTATTCCAAATCCCGTACCACCCGTGGTTACAACATGCAAATCATCTGGAATATTACTCCTTTCACGAGCCATTCCACAATCAGGATGTGCAAAATCTGTAAAATATTTCAAAGTATTCTTTTGAACTTCGTCCATCAACTCTTCAATTTTAAATGTTCTAAGAGTCACACTCTGCTGTCTTCTCAAAACATCTGCCGCAAAAGCATATTCACCAGTATTAACCATACGATATGTCAGGCGTGTACCACCTTTCAAACCATCTACCTTATCAATGTAAGAAGTTTCTTTTGTAGCTTCTACTATTTTCTTATATGGTCTATCGTCTATCGCTCGCCAAATATCGTACGCCTGCTTACTTTCATTTTCCCATTTCAGCTTAACTTGAGAACCATCAGCCACAGCTTGAAAATACAAAGCTGTTTTTTCAGTCTGCATTTGAAGCTCCTGTTCATTACAATTAATAAACAGGAAACTCAAAAGTGTCATAAATAAAATATTCATGTATTTCATAATTTTATTTTTATTCGTTTAATAATATTCAATAGTTCGTTAAAAATTAGCCCAGCCTAAACGGCTCTGGCAGTAAATAAAATG
>ENA-ORTF01000074-ORTF01000074.1-human-gut-metagenome-genome-assembly--contig:-NODE-74-length-123952-cov-36.743610_pt1 | contig 123952 bp, 106 predicted proteins | sample MGYA00241908_ERZ509180 | MGnify/ENA primary metagenome ERZ509180 (study PRJEB26280, sample SAMEA2338814) | human gut metagenome | biome: human gut; feature: human-associated habitat; material... | reverse complement strand
GGGGACTGAACGGATATCACCGGAAATGCTGAACGGGTATCCGCCGGAATATGCAACCTAAGCCACTACGTCGATACACTCGAACTGTACGGCAAAGGCCTGAAAGCATGCTGTGAAGAAAACGGTATCCAGCTTGTCAACCATCACGACGCACTGGCTGATGCGGAAGCCTGTGCAAAGCTTTACCTTTGCTACCAGGGACACCTGGCGAAAGACCTTGCACATTATGACCTGAAGGAAGTAATGGCAAATAAGGAAGCACGCAAGTACGACCATGACACCTTGATGCCTTTATCCGAAGAAGACGTAGAAAACAAGGATACGATTTTCTTCCAGAAAAAAGTAGTGATTACAGGCATCTTTTGCGCCTACCCTGACCGTGATGAACTCGGTTCTATCCTAAAATCATTCGGTGCAGACATAAATACGACAATATCAGGCAAGACAAACATTGTCATTGTCGGAGAAGGTGCCGGCCCGTCTAAACTCAAAAAGATTGAAGAACTCAATGCCAAAGGAAAGAACATCCGGCTCATTTACGAGAAAGAATTATGTGAAATAATGAACGAAATAACTAAACACTAAGAATATGGCAATCAAAAAAGAAAATGTAAACTTGACCTACGATGCTTTGTGGTTCAAGACCTTTATGGACAGTGGAGAATTGACATTCTACAATCGTGAAATCTTTATCTCGCCAGGAATGGCTGGAAGACTGGACATCTTCATGCAGCTGCTGGGTAATGTGGGCGGATATGCCAGAACCACGAACTTCGACAAAGACCTTGACGTCGTGGTAGTATCAGATTACCTGATGAACAAATTCAAGAGCGGAAAGAAAGACGAATTCTTCCAAATGCTCGAAGACCTGATTAACGCCAGCGCAACTCCCTACCGGAAACTGAAATTCACTACAGAATCTATCGTACTTGAATCATTAAACACCCGGGCAAGCGGCCAGCTTCGTCAGAACAAGAAGGACTTGAAAGATAAGAACACGACTCCGCAGATGATTGAAGCAATCAACCTGGGTATAGAAAGAGATGAACTGATGCTCGGCATGATTAAGAAATATAAAGAATCCACCAAGGAGCCACAACAACAGAATTTATTTTGAGACATAAACAAGTATGATTGGATTTATCCTTATAATATTTTTAGCTGGATTTATATTTATCGCTTATTTGAAAAAATCGAACGACTCTTCAAATAACAAATCCAATGGAACGATAAGTAGCAATACTTCAAATTATGACAATAACAGAACACAATTAAATCATGCATCTAATACGCAAAAAGCTAAAGAAATACCTTCCACTGCAAAAAAAGTAAATTTTGCAGTGAAAGGTACGTCCTATCGCTCTCAAGCCGATATTAATGCAGCAAGAAATGTTCGAGTAGGTGATGAACTTACTTTAATTCATGAAGCATATAATGATTATGACTCATTTGCAATGATGGTATTAACTTCCGATGGGCATCATATTGGTTATGTAGAGAAAAAGTATTCCATGTGCTTCTTTGCATATAAGGACATAATATATAAATGTATCGTATCTAAAGTAACTAATGACGATGTACCATTTATATATGCCAACGCTTTTCTGCCTTTTGATGCACGTGTTCCGGACGATGACTTAAAAGTTCAGAAGATGACATCTAAAGAAGGGCAATACATAGGCAATGGAGTAACTGTCAAGATTACTACCGAGCGTAGTCTTGCCCATGAAACCAACCCCGATTTGGAGCTTGCTGAAAAATTAAAATATAGTGAGCCTGAAAAAGCCGTTGAGATATTTTTGTCATGCGCTGCAAATGAATCTGGACTGTATTCTTTACACCAGGCTTGCTTTTGCTATCGTAAAATGAAAGCCTATGATAAAGAAAAAGAATTGATACAGCAGATTATTGCAGTATGTAAAGACGAAGGCAAAGAAGAATACATTCCTGAATATGAATCACGGCTAAAATCTGTAGAATATTACATCAACAAACAGAATGAAAAAGGAGAACTGGACAAAGCGTATTCTCTCCAAAAGGAAGGCAAATATAAAGAGGCACTTGACCTTTATCTTTTTTACTTCAATAAAGATAAGTTTGTTTTAAACTTAACTGACAGAATCATCCAATGCTATCGGAAGTTAAATGACAAATCAAATGAAACAAGGATGCTTGAATATGCTCTAAAAAATAAACTTTCAGAATCAAACAAACTAAAATATGAAAAAAGATTAGAGAAACTGAAACAAGAGCAATAAAACTTTAGGCTATCTTTAATTTCATTGATACGCTTTGCTATTTATGAATAACAAGAAAAATTAATCACACTCAGTACTCCTTAACCAGTACCGCAGTACTTCCCTGAAAGTACTGGAGTACTCCCTATGTAGTACTGGAGTACTTCTTCGGAAGTACTGAGAAATGATTGAAAGGCTCTATAAAAAGCGGAAACCTCAAAAAAGTTTCTGCTTTTTCTTTTGCTATTTCAAAACAAAAACATACATTTGCGATGTCGTACATTTGAATCAGGCGAGATGGCTCGCCATTTTTATGCTGCGGGCATTTTTTATGCCTTGTGGTTTACTATATCGTATAAGTTCCGTCCCGTGTGGAGTCTTAATGGACCCACTGCCTGATTCAGGTGTACGACAACGGGGAGCGGAACTTTTCTTGTTCTCTTCCCGTACTTTATCAAAATATTGTTTCATTTTAAATGTCGTACAAAAATGAAAAATCAAATTGCCCTGCCTGCAAATCAGGCAAAACAAAGCCGTATATCGTTATGGCTTAACCGTGAAAATGTATTGTTCTCCTCCATCATGGAAGAGAAAGTTTCCAACCGCCAGACTATGCTCATTTCCCAGGCACTGGCTTCTTTCTGTATCCTAACCTGTTCCGTATTCACCCATTGGCTGGCCGCCATTGCCTGCCTCTGCTGGTTTGCCTGTTCCATCTTACTATGCAAGAAAGGAGGCTTATAATGGATGATGATAAAACCAGCTTCAAGGTACAAAAGACAGCCTATTACAACGAGAAAGGTTTGTTCATAGAAGAGTACCAGATATTCATGAATGGGCGTGACTCTATAATGTGTCCCCGCGAAGATTTTGAGACATTGTATAAAATTATGGGAATCGCATTGAGCGACAGAAAGGAGGCAGAACATGGCAACCGATAAAATCAAATTCGACAAATATATCCTTCTCCGTTACTTCCAGGAATATCTTCCGGTAGACAAGGAGAGCGACAGTGTTATCTACAAGACATCCCAACAGATTCAGGATGAGCTGTCAGACATGGCAGAAATCAGCATCAACCAGATTGCCGCTACCCTGGTAGAGTTAAATTACAAACTCACCATCGGTCCCGATGGACGGCCGGCATGGATGATGCAGCGCAGATAGACTGCAAGTTTTTAGATGATTACATTTTTTCTACATTTATATCGAGGTGTGGCGTCGTGAGGACGCTGCACCTTTTGTCTTTTTACCCCTTTCCGGAGCCGGGTATCTTTGAGAAAAACAAAGATTTATGCTCACTATTCCACAAGATATACCCGATTTCGTCCTGTCCTCACAGCTGGACAACTTCACAATCAGCGCAGACAAAAGGGTAACCTTTGTGCTGAAGCAAGCAAATACGGTCATTCTGCAAGAAACCTATACTCAGGACGCCAGCAACCAGATACACATTCTTGATTTGTTTTCACTCATGGAGCCTTACCTTATCGGTTCACCGATGCTTCAGTTCAGCTACGAGGTATCTGCTTCCAGTGAAACCACCATCAGCAAGACCTTCACGGTGCTGTTATGCCGTCCCATCATCCCCTGCAGCGCAGTGGATTTCGTGACGAACTATTTCCTGACGACTTTGGCAGGGCGTGACAAAATCACCTCCTTTGGTCGCACGGAAATGCTGTACCTGACGACCGGAAGTTTGTCTTCAGGCAGCACGACTATTCCCGTGACGGCAGAATGTGTCTTCGTCAACGACCAGAACCAGCTTCTCAAATCCACCCGTTCACTGGGCAATGTGGCCGACTACGGTATCTGCTCCATAGACGTATCCCCTTCCCGATTTACCCAGTCCGGCTACCGGCTGTTGCGGTACACCATCCTGGCCGGTTCCCGGAAGCAGACTTTCCGCGTAGACCAGGACGAACCGGAATCCGTCGGCCTGAAGTTCCGGAACTCGTTCGGATGCGTCGAAACATTCTACTTTGTGGGCGGAGATACGGTAGAGCCGGAACTGACCCGGAGTGCAGCTTACTTCGCCGGGCAATACAAGAACTACTACGTAGACGAGCAGCGCAAGCACACACTCAATACAGGTTACATCCCCGAAGGCATGTTCAACCTGGCCGACGATGTGGCAAGGGCTACCGAAGTCTGGCTGATGGATGAATCAGGCGACATCCCGATAACCATCACCGAAAGCAATACCAGCCGGAGCGATGAAGACGATGGACTGTTTGCTTTTACAGTTTCCTACATCTTCGCATCCCGGTACCAGCAGCGGCTCCGTCTGCTTCCGGACATTTTCGACGACTCATTCGATGACACATACAATTAAAGCCTATGAACGTAATACATATCAAAGACGCATTAAGGCTGCTCGAGTCCGGGCAGCCCTGCAACCTGAAGCTCTGGAAACTCAGCACAGGTGACATTCTGGAATACAAAGGCGCGGTGTGCGTCGGCTCGCACTGGCGACAAGGACTCCATCGGGTTCGCCTTCCGGCATCCGGCGTAATCCGTTCCTTCCGCGACATATCCCTTTTCGAAATTAACAACATGACAATTTACCTTTAATATGGACAAGACAATCCTGCAATACGACGGCGACTTCATGCCTGGTGATATATTTGACATCGAGGTTTCCAACGTGGCCACCGAAATGGCTTCCGTAGAAGACAGTAGCCTGGTATTCGATGAAGATGCAAATGTGAAGACTACGTCTGTTCCCGGTCGGAAAGGCATGGCGTATGTCAATTTCGGTGAAGACAACCAGCTTCCGTTTAATATCATCAAGATGATAGGCATCGACGAAGTGATGAGCCAGAATAAGCTGTTCAACGTCATCACCTGTTACGGTGCCGGACTGAAGTACATGGACGTAGACACCAGACAGCCGACAACCCATCCCGAAATCAAGCGTTGGCTGATTCATAACAGCCTGCCGCTGTTCCAGCTCGAGCAAGCTACAGACATGAAGTATTTCTTTTTTTGCGTGTCGGTCATCATTCTTTCCAAGGACGGCAAAAGAATCAACCGGCTTATTCACAAAGAGGCCTGCTACTGCCGTTTCCAACAGGCCAAAAGGGGCAAAATCAATCACGTGATTTATGCCAATTTCCGCGAAAACGCCTCGCTCCATCCGGAAGACTACGAAGTCATCCGTCTGCTGGATCCGCGCGATCCGCTGGGCGACCTGATGGTGCTCATGGGGCGTGAACCTGGACGCGATGGCGAAACAAGAGTCCGCACTGATGACCGTAAATTCGCTATCCTTGTGCGCTTCCCCACACCCGGCTTCCAGTATTACCCCATCCCCTATTACACCAGCATCTTCCGGGGCGACTGGTACGACATAAAGCGATTGATCGGGAAAGGTAAGAAAGCGAAGCTGCGAAACCATGCCAGCGTAAAGTACCAGGTCGAAGTACACAAAGACTACTGGAGTAACATCTGTGCGGAAGAACACATTACCGAACCGCTGAAGAAGATGGAGCGTATCAAAAAGGAGAAGGAAAACATCAAGAACTTTGTTTCCGGAATAGAAAACAGCGGCAAGGTTTGGATTACCGGATACTACATCGACCCGAATGGCCGTGAGGTCCGGATGGTACGCATCAATGTGGTGGAGACCGGCAAGGAAGGCGGCGACTGGAGCGAAGACATCCAGGAAGCCAGTAATATCACCTGCTACGGCGACAACATCCATCCCAACCTGGTAGGTGCCACACCAGGCAAGGGACAGAGTAACAACTCCGGTTCAGACAAGCGCGAGCTGTTCACGCTCAAGCAGGCACTGGAGATTCCTTTCCACGACCTGATGAACATCCCGCATAACATCGTCATCGAGTACAACGGCTGGAGTGAGAAGGTGTATCCGGATGTGCCCATGGTATTGCTCACCACCCTTGACCAGAACACCGATGCCAAACAGAAGACAGCTTCAGACCTTGAAAACAAATCCTAAAACGAATCAATATGGCTATCACATTTTCACAAGAGATTTTCGAGAAGATTTGTTCCTCTGCCACCAATTCCACGGCAGAGGTGTATGATATGATTGCTCCTCACCTGGACGACACGCTTCAAAGCATCAACTGTGTGCTGCTGGGTGACATGGCAGACAAATTAGATACTGTTCCCGGACTCGAACAGGCGGTTACAAAGCTGGTTTGTCTGCGTACCTATCAGGAGCAGATACCACAACTCGACCTGGTACTGACTCCCACCGGCTTCGGTGTGGTATCCAACCAGAATCTGGCCCCGGCTTCAGCCGACAGAGTGAAAAATCTGCTGCAGCAAGTCACCAATGCAGCCGAAGATACCTACGACCGGTGCCTGGAGCTGCTGGTCGGTACCAGCTGGGCAGATACGGCACAGGCCCGTATCAACATCCCGAACCTGATGTATACAGCCAAACAACTGAAGATGTACGTCGATTTTCCTTCAGCAGACGTACACCGTTCCAAGTTGCTCGAGTTCCGGACAAAGATGTACCAGGCAGAAGAAAAGATACGGCAGCACGTGTCGGCCGAGTTCTTCGACCACATCCTCGAACAGGCCCGGCACAATGCATTCACCAAAGAAGAGTCTGCCATGGCCGACTACATGTGCAAGTTCATCGGCTTCTGCATCGTAAAGAACTGGTCGGCAGCAAAGAGCATGCTGGAACGCATCGAGAACTACGCAGAATCTAAAGTAGAGGTATTCACCAGCTACAAGGACTCCGAGGCCTACAAAGTCAAACATTTCCAGACTTATCAGAATGAAAAAGATGATTCCACATACTTTTGGGGGTAGAATCCTCGACTTCCGGTTCCCCACTTCCTGGCAGCAGCTCAATCAGGAACAGCTTCGGTATGTGTTCCTGGTCATCACCCTGTTTTCTCCGGTCAAGGCTAAGACTTACGTCTTCATGCGCTTCACCGGAATCCATGTCCGGAAGCGAGTGAAAGGAGGATGGCTCTGCACGTTCCGCCTGAACTGGCACAAGAAACTGAGGTTCATCCTTCAGGACTGGCAGGTGCGCAGTTTCCTCCGGCAGATTGATTTCATCTCCGAGCCCAACGCTTATCCCGTCCGACTAAACAGGATAGGCGGTCGGTATGCCATCGATACGATGCTGCACGGCCTGAGTTTCGAAGATTACCTTTGTTGTGAGAACCACTACCAGGGCTACCTGTATTCGCAGGACGTTTCCCAACTCAAAGCCCTATATGGTTTCCTTTACAAAAAGAAGCCGGGTGTCAGAGGTTCACTGAAAGCCGCCTTTTCCCGCATCAAGGAATACGAACTGGTTTCCGTATTCCTCTGGTGGGGCAGCATCAAACTGTACTTCGCCTCCCTTTTTCCCCATTTCTTCCAGCCGTTCCACCAGAGGACCGACGCTGATCAGCCGGAACTGCCCGACCTGCTGGGCGCGATGAACGCCCAGATCCGGGCACTGACCGGCGGCGACGTGACGAAAGAAAAGGAAGTACTGCAGATGGACTGCTGGCGGGCCCTGACCGAGCTGGACGCCAAAGCACACGATATTCAAATTCTAAAATCAAAACAAAATGGACACAAATAAATTCTTTGACGGCCACACCTATTTTAAAGAACTGACCGAAAAGAATAAGCTGGCCAAAGCCAACTCATTCTTTCCATGTTCCTGCAGCGGTATCAATTCGCTCCAGGATGTACTCGACAATTTCCGGAAACAATCTGCTTTCGTCTGCGTCGATGACACCAACGACGCAGCCACAGAGCAAATCGGAGGCGGCTGGTTCAAGAAGCGCACCTTCACAGTATTCCTCCTGATACGTTACCGCTACGACGACATGACCAAACGTGCGGCAAAGCTGGACATCTGCCGGCAACTCTTTCGACAGTTCCATTCCCGCATGATCCGTGACAAATACATCTACGAAGACCTGGACTTATCCTTCCTGAATGTATCCCGCATCTACACCCGTGAACTGGGTGAATACTTTATTTCCGGATGTACCGGCCTGTACTTTATGGTCGAGCTGACCGAACCCACAGATTTATGTTATAAGGAGGACGAGTGGAATGGCTAGAGGATGGCATGGAATGAATACAGGCTGGCATAGCCTTGATTCAGAGAAGAAACGGCAAATGGCAGAAAATGCAACTCCTGAAGACCGTTTAAAATACATGAACGCCTGGTCGGAGATGATGGTAAACATTTGGCGTGAGAAAATAGAACGATTGCACGTAATAGATACCTATACTTTACATCGACAAATCACTGAAAACGTAGCTGGATCAACCGACTTCGCAACCATACAGCACAAATTCATGGAGTACGGCATATACCAAGATTGTGGTACCGGAGTCGGATATAAAAAAGGTAATCAAGGTTATCTTGATGTGTTGAATTACAGCTATCGCGTCGAAAACAGACTGGATGTCCCACGTAAAAGAGGACCAGGTTGGGGAGGCGGATATACTTCAGGTGAAACAAGGTATCCTCGAGAATGGTTCTCACGTCCATATTATGCCTCAGTTATGGTATTAAAAGAACAGATGGCCTTCATGTATTCAGAAGAATTCTGTGGATTAATTGTTGACGCCATCCAATACAACGAAAGAGTAAGAGGAACATCGTTGAGAAACCGCCTTTGGGGGTCACATTGGAAAAACAAGAACAGGTATTCTTATTAATGTCTTTTTGTAGAATAACTCGGTAAGTTTACTTCGTAAAAAACTCAGAATTATGGCAACAAAAACATTCGAAGAATTAAAGCAACTGGCCATCCAGATCCGCGACGAAAAAACAAACAAACAGAACACAGCCACCCGTGTAGGCACGGCAATGCTGGAACACATAAACAAGCTCGAGCAGGATTACTATGACAAGACAACAATCAACAACCGAACAAGTGAGTATAACGTATCAATAAATCATCCGACTTCCGGTATATCCAGTTCAAACAAATACGACCTCTCAAGTGCGATTGCGCAAGTTCCGGCAGAACTTAGGACGGGTGGAGTGACTGTTAGTTTCCTGAATGAGTCCGGAGATACGGAGAAATGGGAGTTCAGCGGCGGTTCCTGGGCGGTTAGTAGCTTTGAGCAGGTCGGTGCAAATGAATTTTGTAAATTAGAAAAAGAAGCTATAGAATCTAATCTTACAAACAAATATGAGTTATTTAGAAATACGATAGGCTTGGGCTCTGTATTTAGTAGCAATTTATTTATAAAGGATGCGTTATCTCCATACACAGTAGATGAAAATGAAAAATTTACAGCTAGTACACTTTATGAGATATGCAGAGTTAAATTAGAAGCAGGGAAGACTTATTACAGATATATTGATACACAAAGAAATAGTTGGGCTTCGTCTAATTGTAGATTATTTGATGATACCGGTTTTTTGCAAGTATTTAATGGAGATACAATAACTGTTCCATCAGATGCAAAAAATCCTTATATATATCTTGCAGCACTTCAACGAGCAACAAAGGATAAATACATGTTTACAGAAGAAGCTGCTCCAGAATCGTATATTCCACCTGTGTCATACACTGCAATAAAAGATTTACAAAATTCGATTAATAATGTATCAGAAGAAATAGAAAATACTAACAATTCTATTAAAGAATTAGATTTAGTAACGGTAAAGAAAATTTTAACGAGGACGGATAACTTATTCAATCCAAATGATGATACTTATGTAGGTAAAATCATATCTGATACAGGTGTATGGACATCTAGTTCTTCTTACAACACAGTATTAATACCTTTAGAAGCTGGTAAAACTTATAAAAGATATTCTAAAGCAGGTACTTTAAGTGATTGGGCTGTTTCTAATATAAGAGTATTTGATAACAATGGCGATGGTAGTCTTCTATTAAGAGTAAATACAAATTCAGTAACCGTTCCTCAAGAAGCTGTTAATCCTGTCGGATACTTTGCTTATCCAACTTTTTTGCAAAGTTTAGACCCACAGCTTTTTATGGTTTTAGAAGATGGTATTAGCGGAGATGAACAGATTCCATATTATATTATATCATATGAACAGGATTTAACAGATTATATAAAATCACTTGTTAAAGATATAGATATATCAAATGCAATTGTACAAGGAGAAGGCGATTCGGAAGATAAAGTTATGTCACAAAAAGCAGTGACAAATAGCTTATCAAAACAAAAAAATGATTTACAAACTAAGATAGAGAATGCTATTTTAGGATTGACTTCTTCTACAATAGAACAAGGTAAGGGACAATCAACTTCTTCAACCATTTCACAAAAAGGAATAACAGAATTATTAGCTGAATTAGCAGAGGGTATACAAGGAGATACGCAGTATAGATATGCTGATAGACCTTCAGGTGGATACGAAAACTTTTTTGTAGATGTAGATGTAAATATAGCAACTACTAATAATAGCAATGAATCTGTTGCTGATTCTGTTAATTTACAAAAAGATAGATGTGTATTAGTTTTGCCAGAAAATTACAATCGTAGTGGAAAGCCAACAAGACTTATAATATGTGGTCATGGAACAGGTTGGAAATGTATATCATCTACAGCTAAACCGTGGGTTGGAGATTTAAATTTGGACTTATTCTTAAACGAAGGTTATGCGCTTTTAGGACTAAACGGGACACCAGGGGATTTAGACGGATTGGCCAATGGCCATAATGGAACGCCACAATGTTATAGGAGTGTTTTAGCAGCATACAAGTATGTTATTGGGAAATATAATATCGCAACAAATGGAGTTTTTACAATGGGCTACTCTATGGGAACTTTAATGACAACTCAAATTTCTTGCTTTAATGATATTCCCGTTTTGGCTCAAATAGTTTATTCCCCGTCTTTCCCTTTGATGAAATCCCAGTTTACTTTAAAATCAGCAGAAGTAAGAGAGAGAATGTGTGATAAGTTTGGATTTATTGGACAAAAACCAACTTTCACAAGTCAAAATCCTCCATCAGAACAAGAGCAACAGTACGTTCTTGATAATTTTGATAAATGGTGTGGATATGACCCGCTGATAAATGGAATGACAGGAGGAAAAGCAAAAGAAACCTTTAGTATTTGGGTTGCATCAAGTAGACTTTCAGATGAATCCGAAAAAGAGTTGTATGAAAATTTAGGTATTGTGAGAAAAATCCCTATAAAATTTTTCTTGTGTGATGATGATATAGTTGCAAGTCCAAGATGGACAGACTATATAACAACTATGATGAGAAATGCTGGTTGTTATTGCGAAGCGAGACATTATGAGACAGGTGGACATACAGCACCTCCAACTGCTGGAGATGATGTAGAGGTTAATACGTTATTAGGAGGAAATATGACAGTAAACGGCTCATCTTATGAAGGATTATTATTTTTAAAAAGATATGACTTATAATAAAGCTCATATTAGGAGATGGATAACTTTTATTGATAACTACTTTGTAATTTTTATAATTATCATCTATATTTGTACCACTTTCCTTATAAGAGCCCTCCTGGCATAAGATTAAGCATAAATTAATAATTAAAAAATTAATATTATGAAGGTTTTAAATTAGGCTGGGCGCTGGATAGCCCAGCCAGAATTACAGAAAGTAGGTAATTTTTTACTGGACACATTCGAGTTCCTCTTTGTGTTGGTGACTTTTTATCTCATTGGTTAGTCAATAGTAGCTGGAATAGCACTGACAGGATTAGATTGGTGTACTTTGTTGATTGGTCTTCGGACCATATACAAGTACTTAAAGTGAAAGATTAGGGGGTAGGTGCAAGGCTTACCCCTTTTTATATATGATTCAAATAGGGTGAAATTTTACTTTCGATAAAATAAGACATTAGTCTATGACCCTCCGTACCTGGATGTGTTCCATCCAATGTAGTTCCATCTAAAGCCCAAACGTAATATATCTTTTGCTTTGAATCTATATAAGGCTGTAGCTGAACACATTCTTCTGCAAGATTTATATAAGGAATAGAATAGTGTGAACAAGCTGTCTTAATCGCTTTTATATAATCATCAAAAACAAACGGATTAGAGTTTTTATTTCGTGGCTCAATGATATATATTATGTTTGCTTTAGGGCATTTGTTCAACAACTTATAAAATGTGTAAGCAAGTCCTTTATAGAAAGTTATACACTCCTGAGGAGTTGATGGAATAGAAGAAGGATCAAATTCTCCTATATCTATGTTATAAACATAACAATCATTCGCTCCAGCCATTATAGTTATTAATTCTGTATCTTCAGGTATTTCGTCAAGACGTTCTACTATCGTATTTTTATCGGAAGTTTCGTGATATGCCAGTGTTCTGCCACCTTGCGCATGAACCTGCTCTGCGTCATTAAATGGCATATTGTTTCTAGCTGCTATTAATCTGTACCAACAGTTTTCCTGCGACACATATGTACCATTATTGGGATATTGCGAAAAACTATCCCCTAATATGTGCCATATTTTTATATTTTTTAATCCATTCACACTAACATAGCTAGATACAAACTCTTTAAATCTATCTGAATTGGTAACAGTAACAGCATATAGTGATTGATAATAATGCTTACAGAATACATAGATACCACTTTCTTGAACTATGCCTGTTATAGTTTGCTCTGGGCCATTCTGAGTGCATATTATAATTGGAGTATAACTACCATCATCATCCTTTTTTGATAGAAGTGAAATACCATTTGCATCTAAACTATACATTGTAAAATGTATGCTAACAAAATCTCCTTTATTTAAAGTAACTTCTTCAGAAATACCTAACGATTTATTTTGTTTTATACCACCATCCTTATCAACGTAAGTACCCGCAGTAAATATTAAATTATTAGATGTATATGTCTTTTCTTTTACGAGTAACTGTTGCTTTAAAGAGCTGTAATTCTTTTTAATCGTTTCTGTAATTGGCTCTTCAGACTGAACAGTAACAATTCTTGCACTCACATCATCAATTACACCATTGGTTGTCAATGATAATGATGTGAATCTTTTTATCGCTCTTACAGAGATAAACTGGTTGACAGCATCTAATAAGTTTTGAGACTGAATTTGTCCATATAATAGTATAGCTTCTCCATCTTCGGTGACGCCATACAAGTTTGCATTCAATAAATGCGAATTAAGATTTCCGAAAAATCCAATCTTAAAATATCCTGTTTCAATAGGATGTGCCAAATTTATTTTTTTATATCCATTATTATCTGTTTCATTAGAAACAAATTGTCTGTGAGATATGACGACATTAGTTGTATATGGCTTATAACCAATTATAATAGACTGATACGCAATATTCAAAAATCCTGATATTGCTCCATCTTGATTCCAATTATAATCAACTCCCCATTTATCATCGCTGAAGCTGGTACCAACATATTTCTCTGCTACCCAGTTCCTTTCTTCATTCTTATAGGAAATTTCTAATCCTTCTTTACGTTCATTGATTGGAACTTGGTTACGTGTAGTCGCAGCATCAGTCTTCCACGTTAGTATCTTATTCCCTCCGGAAGATTCCTGAATGAAGTTGGCAACAGCCCAGGAACCTCCCTGATACTTCCAGGACTCCGGTTTCCCGTCTGAGTTCAGGAAGGAAACCTTCAGTCCAGCTGTCCTAAGTTCTGCCGGAACTTGCGCAATTCCATAAAATCAAGGTATTATGTTGTTATTTAAGATGCGGTAGAATATAAGTAGAAATAAGGCTACTAGCTAGTTATTTCTACCCATATTCTACTTCACTATGTCTTTTTACCCTACTCCATGACTTCATACTTTTGAGTAACAAACAATCAAAAGTATGACAAATTTATCCAATCTGTTTGAGTGGCTGAAGATTAGTAACCGCCCAAAACACCTCAAAGCAGGTATCATTATTTTTATCATCTGGATTGGCTCAGTCCTTCTTCTTACCACCATGACTATCCTACAAGCTGCATTGACCGGTGCAATATGCGTATTTGTAGCAATGTGTGCTGTAGAATATATTCAAAAAAGCATTGGTGGGAAATGGGACTGGCTGGACATTTTGGCCGGAATACTCCTTCCTATAATTGTAGTTTTGATTATTTACCTATATGGAGTTTTTAAATGATATCGTCAATACAATCAGTAGTATCCTTTCTTCAATCTTCCTCCCGCTAATAGGAGTATTCATGTTTCACGACGCACGGCGTAGAAAAGAGGAAGCAACAGCTCGAAAGGAAGAAGCAATTGCTCGTAAAGCCGAAACGGACAACATTACCAGTTATGCTGCAGAATGGAAAGAACTTTATGAAAAAAAAGAAGCTAAAGTACAAGAGCAGGACAAAAAGATAGACCAGCTTTATGCGGAAAAGAATGAAGACCGCCTACGAATTCGCGAGCTCATGGAGAAAAATACAACATTGGAATTAGAGAATCAAAAGCTGATTGTAAAACGGTGTGACGTAAGAGGATGCGGTAAAAGACAACCGCCCAATGATTATTAACTATAAAAGCAAGTTTTTTATGACAACACAACCACGAGGCCTGCGTAACAACAACCCAGGCAACATCCGCAACTCAGATGCGACAGACTGGCAGGGAGAGGTTCCTGCATCTAAGAAACAAGACAACACTTTCGAAGAATTCGAAGACATGGCCCATGGTTACCGGGCATTAATCAAGCTGCTGCAGAACTACCGCCGGAAATACGGATGCCAGACGATTGCAGACTTCATCAGCCGATGGGCACCCAGAACCGAGAACAACACATCAGGCTATATTTCACGCGTATGCCAGGAGATGCAGGTACCGACGACCTACGTTCCGAACGTGGAGGACAAAACGACTATGTGTGCCTTTGCGGCTGTCATTTCTCAGGTAGAGAATGGAGTTCCGGCTGTAATGGCAGATGTAGAAAAAGGATGGGCATTGTTATGAGAGCTTTAATCATACTTTTTTTCTTCTTTGTGTGTGGTTCGGTGTTTCTCGGATGTAAATCCGGGAAGCACCTTACTTCAGACAGTCACACACAGATCATCGTGCACGACAAACTGGTACCGGTATTCCGTCCGGCTGATTCCGCTGCCATCCGGGCCTTGCTGGAATGCGACTCGAACGGTCGCGTCGTCCTTTCCTGGTTGGACATGGCACAGTCCGAAAACGCACGTCTACGGTTCAAACTGGATTCCATGGGTAACCTGATGGCAGACTTCAAGGTACCTTCAGATACGATATTCATTTCAGGGAAAGACAGTACAATCATTCAAAAATCAGTGCAGACAATAGAAGTGGAAAGAAGGCTTACCCCATGGCAAAAGTTCTGCATGGTATTCACCATCGTAGTGCTTATCCTCTTTGTGCTGTTTGCAGTGTACAAAATTCGTGTAATCTTAAACAAGAAATAATATGGCTATAGACCAGGTAGCAACCGTCGAGGTCCGTGTAAACGGTGAAGAAGCGAAGCAGGAGCTCAAGAATCTGGAAACGATTGCGTCCGGATTAAAAAAGGAGCTGGCAGATGCTTACCAAGCCGGTGATACATCTAAAATCAAGCAGGTCACTTCCGAGCTCCGGAAAACGGAAGCTCAGATTAAGACGCTGAAGAAAGATACTACAGCGCTTACTGAGGTAATGAATAACCTCGACAAAGCCACGCCTAAAGAACTTCGTGCCACCCTGACAGCTATCAACCGACAGCTGAACAGCGGCCATATTAAGCGAGGTTCTGCAGAGTGGAAATACTACCAGCAGCAAGCCAAACTGGTGACAGCAGAACTTCAGAAGATAAAGGCTGAAGTACAGGAGACAGAAGGATGGTTGTCCCGTTTCAACAACGGTTTTGCTAAATGGGGCGGCTTGTTGGCGACGGGTGCAGCTACCATCACGGGCGTGTCTATGGCCCTGAATACCCTTCGCAACAACCGCGACTCCAAGGAATCCTCCCAGGCAGAGTTGAAGGCCTTGACCGGACTGGATGATGAATCTATCCAGTGGCTTACGAAACAGGCCGAGCAACTGTCCACTACCATGGACGAGTCCGGCCTGCGCATCCGTCAGTCATCCGACGAAATTCTTCAGGCATACATGCTCATCGGTTCGAAGAAACCGGAGCTTCTGAAAGACAAGGAAGCCCTGAACGCCGTCACCATCGAAGCCATGCGACTGGCCTCTGCCGCCAAAATCGACCTGAAGGATGCCGTGACAGCCACCACCGTATCTCTTAACATGTACGGAGAATCAGCTGACCAGGCAGCCCGCTATGTGAATGTGCTGGCTGCCGGTTCCAAAGAAGGTGCAGCCGATGTTTCCGCCCAGGCCGCATCCATCAAGAATGCGGGTGTAGCCGCCTCCGGTGCAGGGGTAAGCATCGAGCAGCTGCAGGGTACCATCCAGATGCTGGCAGAGAAAGGACTGGAGGCAGAACCGGCCGGTACCGCACTCCGTAAGTTCTTCCTGGTACTGCAGACCGGACCGGATGAAACCAACCCGAAAGTAGTAGGCTTGCAGACCGCACTCGAGAACCTGAACAAAAAGTCACTGACAGCGGCACAAATCCAAACCATGTTTGGCGAAGAAGCCTATTCTGCCGCCACTATCCTGATAGACAATGCGGATAAAGTACGCCAATACACCGAAGCTGTCACAGATACGAACATCGCCATGGAACAGGCAGCCATCAACTCCGATACCAACGAAGCTAAAATGGCACAATACCGCAACAGCATCAAGGAGGCCGGCATCGAACTGATGGAGCGACTTAACCCGTCGTTGTCACTGCTTACCGGCTGGACGACAAAAATCATCGTGGCCTTCCCTACCCTGATTGACTGGTTTATCAAATACAAGGCGGTACTGATAGCATCCGGTTCCGCACTGGCCGCATATAATATTACGGTCAATGCAGCCACCATCTACACCAAAGCGTATAACCTGATAGTCAAGGTCGCAACCGTATCGACAAATGGATTTAATAAAGTACTGAAGCTGAATCCGGCCGGACTGGTTCTTGCCGGACTAACCGCCCTTGTGACATACATATCCACCAAACTCATCCCCAATACAGACGCAGCTACAGAAGCACAGCGAAAGTACAACGAAGAATTACAGCGTACTCAGGATGAACTGGAGAAGTATAAAAGCATTGAGGATAGATACAAAAATATCGATGCCCTGAATGGCCGTCAGCGTCAGCAACTAAAATCGGATGCAGAGTCCGAACTGGCCATCATCGAAGATAAGTTATCAAAAGAAGTGATAGCTTACCGCAAGTATTATGATGAACAAAAGAAGATTATCGAAGCCCGTACCGATGTAGACGAATCACAGCGTAAAGCCTTGCTTCACTCTCTGGATAACCAGGCAGAAGAAAAAGCTGAGTCCTTGCTGGAACTGGACAGACGGCAAAAGGAGCTGAAGAAAATAATCAACTCCATACCAGAGGATAAAAATACGAATATCACTACAACCATTACAACCAACGAAAAGACAGTCAAAACAAACAAAGAAAATCCCCAGATAACAGCAGAAAACAAGCGTTATTACGATGAACTGGCCGATTTAAAACGTACCTATCTGGCCAGCGACGAGATGACACAGCAGGAATACACCCGTTTCATGGAAGACCTGGAGATGCGTCACCTCGAGAACATGATGGCCATCGCCGGACTGGAACCGGAGAAACGCCAGCAGATTGAACAGAAAATTCTCGAAGCACGAATTAAGTACAAAGAAGAATGCAACAAGCTGGATGAAGAAGATGCCAACAAAGCATCTGAAGAAGCCTTTACCCGCCTAGAGAAACAGTACCAGCTGGAGATTGAAAGTGTGACACAGAAGCATTATGCCGGACTTTCATCAGAACAGGAATACCGTCAGCAGCTACTCGATATTCAGAATGAATATTACGACCAGGTACTTTCTTCTTCTGAAATTTCCGAAGAAAAGAAAGCTGAGATTATTGACAAAAAACAACAGGCAAGCCTTGAAAAATCCCGTAAGAATTACGAAGAAAATCAGCGAAAGATAAGAGAGCAGCTTTCATTCGCACAGAATATAGGTCAGCAGTTTGGCGAAGCATTCGCAGAAATGCTGACAGACTCCGAAACGTCCCTGGGTGACTTCATGAAAGCAACCTTGGAAATAATCCTGGACAGCCTTCAAAAAATGATGATTGCATACATAGCTGAGACGCAAATGAAAAATATTGCAACCCTAGGTTTCATCGGACTAGCTAAAGCTGCAGCTGAAATTGCATTAATCACTGCAGCCTTCCAAACGGCAAAGGCTGTAATAAATGGCTTTGAAGAAGGTGGCTACACCGGCTCCGGAAGACATGACGAACCCAAAGGAATAGTCCATGCCGGAGAATTTGTGGCCAACCGTTACGCCGTCCAGAATCCAGCCATCCGTCCGGTTCTTGACCTGATAGACCAGGCACAGCGAAACAATACCATCGGTAACCTGACTGCAAAAGACGTATCAGCCGTATTATCACCTACCAATAGGATGACAACAAACAACTACTATCAGACAGCCGAATCATCCAGCCAGGAATCAACGGCAGTCATGCTGCAAAATATGAAATGCATGGAGAAACTTCTCAAAAGATTAAACGAGCCGATATTTACCTATACTAAAGCGACTGGCAAAATGGGCGTGAATGAAGCGCAACAGTTAGTAGAAAAAATGAAGAAAAACGTTACACGAACAATAAGGTCATGACACAGCTGTTTATCGATTCTAAAGAAGTGAAGTTACCGAGTGAATTTGAACTCGAACTTGTCACAGAAAATCCATACTTTACCAGAGTTGGCTCGTATACCTATGATATTGAAATAGACTTGCGAGACCCTGCCAATCGTGAGATATACAAAAATATCAACCGATTAGATGTAACCACCCGCATAAAAAGCCGCACGGCTATGCTAATTGTGAACGGACTATGTGCGATTAATGGCATTGAGGTAATACTTTCAATAGAATCCTATACAGCAAAAATTCAGATTATAGCCGGTAACTCGCAGCTGAATTATGAAGGTGGTGATAGCAGTATAAGACAACTCCCTTTTGATGGAATGTCAATATTACCCAGTGAGGCTATTAATACCCTCTTCGGGACTTATCCTGCCAACAAGGCCGTGTATACGCCAATCATCAGCTATATAGACAAGGATGGGAACTCCAATATATTGAATATGGTAGAAGTTGGTGCAGATATTACGTTTACACGAGCAAACAATATTGCTCCACAATATTATCTGCTATATTACATTGATAATTTATTACAAAAATTGGGGTTTACAAAAGGGAAAAACGAATTGGAGCAAAACGACACCTGGTGCCGTATATTCGTAGCTAACCCTTATAAAAATAGCAACCCGGGAGACTTGCTTCCAGACTGGACAATCAACGAATTTCTCGAACAGATAGAAGTATTCTTCAAATGCATTGTATCCATTGATTCGATAAATGGAGTGTACAATATAGTGAACATAGACCGGTACTTTGACAACGCAGGTATCATCTTTATCAATGAGGTGATAGAGGATGAACTGGAGAAAGTATATGACACCGATACGAGTTATTCGTATGCGTATGACAACGTAGCTTACAATCTTCCGAGTGAAGACTATTACAACTACCTCAAACTAAAAGATGGCATACGAGAAGTCTGTACGATAGAACAAAAAGATTCGTACAGAGACTTCAAAACTAACTACGACCAGTATTTTTCAGGCCCCTATCTGCTGACATCAACAGACTACAACCTGGAATACGTGGTCTCAGAATATACTATCAACGATGAAAGTGTAAAAGGATTAAAAATCGTAGACAGGTTGAGAGATGCAGGAGATACGACAAGTCAAAATAAAACTTCTTTTGATATTATACCGGCACAAGTAGATGCAATCGAAATATACAGTAAAACAACCAGCCATTACTTGATAGGGCCTGCTATAAAAAAAGTCCGTTCTGAAACGGAAAGCCAGGCAATCAATGACCTGATCAATGGCAACGCAGATGTAAAAGGTGACATCCCTGATAAATTATATGTCGGCATATATTACGGAGTCTGTGTAGCACTTAACAAGGGAACAGGAGAGCACGAAGAAGCGTACTGGGACAAAATGCCCATGTCATGCCATGATAATTATTTCATAAATAAACCTACGACCATGACCGGTTCACAATCCATACTGGAGCTACCATCATACTCTTTAATATTAGATGGTGATAATGGTTTGTTCAACCAGGTGTACAAGAGTAAAAAATCCATTGATACAACCTTGGAATATCATTTCAAATTCATTGCAGACAGGATTTATGAACTGAATAATATTTTTCTAATTTGCAACAAAAAATATTATTGCAAAGAGATACATTATAAAATATCATCAAAAGGCATTGATAAAATAGCTGAGGGGATATTTTATTTAGCGGACCAATAAACAAAAGTAGCTCAAATCAGATTACTCTTTCACTTAAAAGTTCCCTTCAAAATGTTTAGTCTCCTCATGCACCGTCATATCTGCCCCTTTCAGGTACTTATTGGTTGTAGAAATATCCGCATGACGTGCCTGATCACGGGCAATGACGATTCCTTCAGCGTTGGCCAAATCACGGATACCGGTGTCCTTCAGTGAATAGAACTGGTAGCTGTCCGGAAACTTCAGTTTTGCTCTGACCTTATTGAAGTAGTTCCTGTACACACGGGTGGTCACCTTCTCACGTGAGGGCTTGAAGCCCTTACCAAACAGATAATAATCATTGGGAGAATTAAAGACGCCTAGATCAAGCATCGACTTAATCAGAGCATCATTCAGTCCGACCATGCCATCCTTCCGGTTCTTGCTGATACTGGAGCCGATAAATACTTTCTGTTCCTTCAGGTTGATGTCAGCCAATCGGATATTGGAGATTTCATCCGGACGGATAAAGGTGTAATAAGCAAACTGACACAAGAACAGGAAATGTGGATTCTCTTTCTGGAGATACTTCTTGAACTTCTGAATATCCGGAACCGTCAGGGCAGAACGTTTCTTCTCTTCTTCTGCCAGCTGTCGAATCTTCTCAACCGGATTATGAGTAAGGTATTGCTTTTCCATCATCCAGTTACAGAGTGAAGACAACCAGGTACGGTAGTTATTCCGGGTTCTGGCCGATGAATCCCGGTCAAGCAGCACGTAGTCCAAGAAGTCAGAGATGAAAGACTGGTCAATCTGATACGCATACACGATGGCCGGAATATGTTTGGCTGTATACTCCTCAAATACCCGCAGGCGCTTCTCATAATCCTTCAGGGTATTCTCCTTAATGGTACCAGCTGCATACAGTTTACCCAGATATATATGATACCTTTGGATAATATCTATATACGGGGTGTATTGCCTGGAGTTCTCCACATTAGCCCAGGGATTCCATCCGGAACGGAGCTTTACATTAAGATTGGTGATGATTTCATTTGCCCGACGACGACGGTCGGTCAGCTTGGGTATTCCATCCAGCATATACTTTTTCCGCTTCATTTTCTGTTCCAGCGGATCGTATGCCGTGAAGTCAATATACCATGTTTTACCAGTATGTAACTTGGGTTCTGTGTACGAAATTACACTCTGAATCGATGCGTTTTTTCTAAGTGATGAACACATTTTTTTCTACGTTTTTCGAATTCGAAAACGCAGTACGGTTTAACATCATGAAAATTGGTTGTCCGAAATTTGTCCGACCTATAAACGGACAAAAGCTGCAACTTATTCAGTTACAGCTTTTTATCTCGGCACGGGAAGAGAGGCTCGAACTCCCGACACTCGGTTTTGGAGACCGATGCTCTACCAACTGAGCTATTCCCGTGTTTGCGGTTGCAAAAGTAGTACAAATTTCGGAAACTGCAAGGGATTTCGAAAAATATTTTTCCAGAATCCCTCTACAGTAAAGATAAGTCATTGAACATCTGACGATAATACGCCGCTTTTTTTTCAAGCTTTAAAGGGTAAGCCCGACTGGAAGACGGCATCCGATAGAGGGTCAGCTCCCGGTCTCTGAAGTGAAACATACTCCCCCCTCCTACCGGAGGCTCTTTTGCTTCCATCTGCTCGCAAAACACATCCGTCGCTTTCTGACCGGTAGTCACCACCGCCCGACAGGAAGGAAGCTGCTGAAGAAGCAGCCCAATATCCGTGGGCGAAACCACCTCTAAAAACTTGTCAGAAGCATTATCCTGCAATCTGCGCACACACGAAGCCGTATCATACAGAGCAATCCCTTTTTCACGCAGAAAAGCAATGATGCGTTCTTTATCAAATATCTTTTCAGGACTGAGAAAATAATCCTTGTCATCAAAGAAAATAAAGCCGAATATACGCCACATATCATTCTGCAGGTTGGGATAGAAGAAATCCATACTCCAGCGTTTCTTCTGCGGAGGAAAACTACCCAGCATCAGCAAGACTGCATTCTCCGGAAGAAAAGGCTCCAGCGGATGATGCTCCACTCCAGAAAGCAAATGCTCGTCCAACGTCATGCTTTTGGTTTAGGTTCCTTCTTTGCCAGCAATACGATGTTATAGACATATTCCGTCATCCAGCTTTCAGAATAGCCTAATGCATGCTGATACTGACGAATGTTTCCGCAAGTCTTACGTACGCCATCATCCTTCCAGTCTACTTTTGTCAGAATGTCATGCACAGCTTTTTCTGTCATGTTACGAAGCATCTTCTTAAATACCCCTGGCATACGGAACTTCCATTGCATCAGGTTACCGATCACCATCATCAAATCCTGACTGAATCCCTGGAACATGAAAAGATAGTTCTTTATATCGTTCACATTGCGGCAGTTGCGCTTGATAGAACCATCAATCTCCTTGAAGAAAGTTTCAGGCAGACCATAAATATCCATCAGCATCTTGCGGCAGCGTGTACGCTCTGCGATACCAAGTTTGTTATTCTGCGTAGGAACTTTCAATGTGCGTTTGAATACAGCCAAATCCGGCAGGAAGTTAATGTTACTGATACCCAGCTGAGCTGCCATTACTGCCTGATAATACACACGAATCAGCGTCATGAAGTCTTCCATTCCGCCCACACGTACCGTTTCATCAGCACCTTCTGCTGTTTTCTTGCCTAATAGTTTTGAAAATATACTCATACTTGTACTTTTTATTGTTTTTTGATTTGCAAAGATACGAAAATAGTTACCAACATTCTAAATCCTGCTCAATATCTTTCATCTGCTCTTTGTGAAAGACTGGACTTTTGATGCCTTTCCGCTTCTGTGCCAAGTAATCATCGAGCAAGCGAAAAGCATATTTGCCAAGTAAGGATATTGCAATCAGGTTACAAATGGACATTAAAGCCATAGTAACATCAGCCAAGTTCCATACCAGATTCAGACTTGCCAATGAGCCAAACAAAACCATCCCTCCAACCAACATACGGTATAAAACTACCGGCCACTGTCGAGAGGTGAAAAAGCGGATATTAGCTTCTCCGTAATAATAGTTTCCTAAAATGCTGCTGTATGCGAAAAAAAGAGTAGCAATGGCAACGTAGATGCCTCCAATATTACCAACCTCACTGGTCAGCGCCGCTTGGGTCAACTGAATACCATCCAGGCCACTGCCAATATAATCCTCACCGAACAAAATGATAAAAGCTGTACAGGAACAAATAAGCAGAGTATCTGTAAACACTCCCAGAGCCTGAATAAATCCTTGTTTAGCGGGATGGGTTACATGAGCCGTTGCCGCAGCATTGGGGGCAGATCCCATACCAGCCTCATTGCTGAAAAGTCCCCGTTTAATCCCTTGCATCAGAGCCGTTCCTATTCCGCCACCAACGGCCTGATGCCAGCCAAAAGCATTACCGACAATTTGTTCAACAACTGCTGGAATACGGTCAATGTTAGCCAATACAACAAACAAAGCCAATGCAATATAACCGACAGCCATGACAGGAACAATGACACTACTGATGGCAGCAATACGATGTACACCTCCAAAAATGATGACAAGGGTTAATACCGAAATGACAATTCCTGAGTTCAAAGGCTCTACAGAAAAAGCACTTTGCAAGGCAGCACTCATGGTATTACTTTGCACCGAATTGAATGCAAGACCAAACGTGATCGTAATCAGTACCGCAAAAAGTACTCCCATCCAACGTTTCTTCAATCCACGCTCCATGTAATAGGCAGGGCCTCCGACATAGGAATGTTTTCCTTTGACTTTAAAAAGCTGGGCTAACGTAGATTCCACAAAGGCACTGCTGGAACCCAGCAGCGCAATAATCCACATCCAGAAAATCGCTCCTGGTCCACCTACCGTAAGGGCCGTTGCCACACCAGCCAGATTGCCGGTTCCAACACGGCTTGCCAGCGAAATAGTAAAAGCCTGAAAAGAAGAGATATGTTTCTCGTGTCCGTTTATCTTAGCAGTCGAATCACCCAGTAACCGGATCATCTCACCCAACATACGGAACTGTACGAAACGAGTCTTAACACTAAACCAGATGGCGCATCCCAACAACATGATTATCAGGATATAAGTCCACAAGACATAGTTGGCTTCATTTATGATATTCGTGAATAGCTCCATGAAATTTATTAATCAGATTTGAGTTTAAAATAAAATGTATGCTCTCTGAATACCGGTTCCACCAAGTCAAAACGAATAAAATCTGCCAGCAAGCCAATCACCAGCTTCCGCGGAAGCCCTGAAAGCCTGACACACTTATTCAACGTCAATTCGCCGTGCTGCCCCACCAGGTTTAATATAGACTGCTCTTTCTCTGTATAAGTCACTACCACTTCTTTTTTATTGTGAAACCACACGTTCAAGTGGACCGGAGTGGCCAAGATTGTTTCATCTTTAATTCGCAAGTAAGCCTTGGGCCGATTGTCTTCATCGAGGGCATAGACAGGCTTCTCCTTGCTTTCGGGAACATAAACCTCCAGCACATCTTTACCTTCCACCTTATATAATCGGTTATCAAGTTGTAGGGAAGGCTTACAATACATTGTAGCTGCAGCTTCTATCATGTAAAGCTCCTCTTCCGAACGTATTCCTGCTATTTTTCCGTTATCTTTTACTCCTATAAGCAACCTTCCCCCTCCGGTATTGGCAAAAGCCGACAAGCTCTTCGCTATTTTCCGGGCATCGGAAATGGCAAACTTGAAATCCTGATGCACATGTTCACCTTCAGTAATGAGTTGTTGTATATAATCCGCGTCTGTAGTCTGTTTCATTACCGGAACAACTCAATCACAATGTTTATGCGTCATGATGTCGAGCACCAACTTGTCGGTCTCGTTCATGCCTTCAGAACCGATTTTCGTCAGATTACGGATACTGAAATCCACATTGTCTTCAATAATACCTTCTACTGAAGTCACACACTTTCCTTCCATGGCCAAGATGGCAGAGAACACAGCGGTAGATACCCCACTGGTCAGTTTCAAAGCACAGCTTGGCTTGGCCCCGTCGCAAATCATACCTGTCAGATTAGCAATCATGTTCTGCACGGCATAAGCTACCTGCTTATACTCCCCTCCCATCAGGTAAGTAATTCCGCAGCTGCTTCCTGTAGCCGCCACGACACAACCACACAAAGCCGACAGACGTCCCAGATTCTGCTTGATGTAAATAGCTGTCAGATGACTGAGTACCAAGGCACGAATCAGTTCTTCTTCCGTCTTGTGATTCTCTTCCGCAAAAACTACGACCGGAAGCGTAGCAGCAATTCCCTGATTTCCACTACCGGAATTACTCATCACCGGAATCATGGCTCCTGCCATACGGGCATCGCATGCAGCAGATGTGTACGAAAGGATATGTGTGAATGTATTGCTTCCCATGATACTCTGCTCACTGCGGCTGCTCTGCAAGGTTTTTCCCAGTTCATGCCCGTAATTCCCTTTAAACGAACGTTCCGTTGCTTGTAAGTTCAGGCGTTTGGCCTCCAGAATAAAGCGAATCTCATCCAGCGGAGTTGTAGTAGCAAAGTCGTACACCTTGCTCAGGTTCAATTCCACTTCTTCTGTATCTGCTTCAGCTCCCGCCTTGGTTCTATGATCGAACAAAACCTGACCGTTCCGCTCTGCATACACAAAGTTTGTATGCCCTCCGCTGATAATAGCAGTAGCCTCATCTCCACCGGCCGAACAAACCACCTCAATATACAGTTTCTCTTCGATACCTTCCTTCAGTTCTATCTTAATGCCTTGACCGGCTATCATCTGTTTTCCTTCTTCCACACTCTCGGGAGTGATGTCTTTCAGAACTTCCAGTCCATATTCCGACTTACCCTTCAAGGCCCCCAGTGCAATGGCAATGGGCAAACCAATCATGCCCGTACCGGGAATACCTACTCCCATGGCATTTTTCAAGATGTTAGCACTCAGACGTGCAGTAATCGTTTCCGGACACTTTCCCAATACTTCCGTAGCCTTGGCCACGCAAAGAGCCACAGCCACCGGTTCCGTACAACCGATGGCTGGGACCACCTCCCGCTGAATGAGTGCGATGATACGCTCTCTTTCTGCTTGTGCAATCATACTGATTATTTTTTATAGTTCTTCAATCCTGTTTGCAGGAATTCCACATATTTCTGAATATCCTCATCGTACGAATAAGACTTGTTCAACGGCATTCCTTCGTTGTCGAGCAACACATAGAAAGGCTGTGCGTTAGCTCCGAACTTGGAGCGCTGCAAGTAACTCCACTTATCGCCCACCGTACGCAATGTACGTTCCGTACCATTTTCCATCACCTTCACCGGTTCTGGCAATTTGGTCTTTTCATCCACATACAGCGTAATCAATACGTAATCCTCGTTCAACAGCTTGCTTACTGTAGGATCTGTCCACACAGCCAGTTCCATTTTACGGCAGTTCACACAACCATAGCCTGTGAAGTCAATCATCACCGGTTTTCCCTGCTGACGGGCATATTCCATTCCGGCATCAAAGTCATTGAACTTCGCATGCACTTCATTCTTATATAAATTGAAATCCTGTGTCTGCATAGGAGGAGCAAAAGCGCTCACAGCCTTCAACGGAGCACCCCACAAGCCCGGTACCATATATACGGCAAACGCCAGAGAAGCAAGTGCCATAAAGAAACGGGGCACACTTACCTTTGTGTCGTCATCATCGTGCGGGAATTTGATTTTTCCCAGCAGATACATACCCAGCAACGCAAAAATCACAATCCACAATGCCAAGAAGGTTTCACGATCCAACAGACGCCAGCCGTAAGCCAAATCGGCTACAGAAAGGAACTTCAATGCAAATGCCAGTTCCAGGAATCCCAGTGTCACTTTAATGACATTCATCCAGCCTCCCGATTTCGGCATGGACTTCAGCCATGACGGGAAGAGTGCAAACAGGGTGAACGGCAAAGCCAACGCAATGGCAAATCCCAGCATTCCGATGGCCGGTGCCACGATACTTTCAGAAGTAGATACTTCCACCAGCAAGAAACCGATAATCGGACCGGTGCAAGAGAAAGAAACCAGTGACAGCGTGAAAGCCATCAGGAAAATACTCAACAATCCGGTAGTCTGTTCTGCCTTGCTGTCTACCGCATTGCTCCACTTCGACGGAAGGGTAATTTCAAATGCTCCAAAGAAAGAAGCGGCAAAAACCACCAGCATCAGGAAGAACAAGATATTAAATACCGCACTCGTAGACAAGTCATTCAAGGCACTGGCACCGAAAATCAATGTAATGGCCAAACCCAAAGTGACATAAATCACTACAATAGAAGCGCCATACGTCCAGGCATCCCGAATACCTTTCCGTTTATCCTTGGTACGTTTCAGGAAGAAACTTACCGTCATCGGAATAATCGGCCATACACAAGGAGTAAACAATGCCAGCAGCCCGCCTACAAATCCGGCAAAAAAGATATAAATCCATGAATGAGACTCATTGTTCACGTTTTCACCGAATGAACTTAATTCCTTAATAACCGGTTTCCAATAATCACCAGCTTCACCCGCAGCCGTATCTTCACCAATGCGAAGCGGAACCAAATCCACCGACGCCGTATCTGCTAACGCCAGGTCCTCTGTCGTTGCGACCGCTTCTTCCGCTATTTGCTTTCCAGCAGCTTCCCCTTTGAAAGAAAACTCTACATTAGTAGGAGGCAAACAGTTTTCGTCATTACAAGCACCATACTGCAGATAACCGCTCACTTCATATTTTCCACCTTTCAACTTGATTTTCTGCACAAAGGTAGCCGTGCCTTCAAAGAAACGAACCTGCATACCGAATATCGGGTCCATCTTGTCAATTTCCTTACCGGCAGGTTTCAGTTTTCCAACCACCTCTGCCCCTTCAAGCTTATCCGTATTAAAAGTAGCCGAAATAGGACCTCCTTCAGGCAGGTCAGTAGAATATACATGCCATCCCTTTTCCATTTTTCCGGTAAATACAATTTCCACCTCATCGGCAGAAACCGATTTCCATTCAGTCTTAAACTTTACCGGTTCCTGTATCTGAGCTAATACCGGCAAGCATAAAATGGCCATGAAAAGCCAGCTAAGTAGAATCTTCTTACTCATAAATATACCTTAGATGATGTAATAAAACTATATTCTGTAAAAAAAGCAGGGCAAAGATAATCATTTTTCTTTCTATAATGTAGGACGCTTTACGATTCACGAGCGTTTTTTATTTTTAATACGACAATTTCTAATTTCGGAATTTTCCTCTTTTGGTTAATCATAGAGTGTCCAAATAATTTTTTCCTCTTTTGTTTGCAAAATAAAAAATAACCCCTACCTTTGCACCGCCTTTGAAAAACAAGGCAACTCCCAAGAAGAGTTTTGGAGAGGTGGCAGAGTGGTCGATTGCGGCGGTCTTGAAAACCGTTGTACCGCGAGGTACCCGGGGTTCGAATCCCTGTCTCTCCGCAATAAAGGGTGTAAATCAAGCATTTGCGAGATTTACACCCTTTTTTACACCCAAGAATGTAAAATTGGGTGTTTTTGTATTTTTTAAGATTCTTCAAAAGAATGTCAATTACAAAGCGATTGGTATTTCTATGGACTGGCAGAATGAACCTTTATGACGAAAAATATAGTTATTCAAAAAAATAAATATCTTAAATATGGAATTCATTTGCCAAATATGAAATTTCTATTCATATATTCCTCTTTTGTAATTCATTAGATATTGGGTAAAAGTCTTGCCTGTTTCTTTTTTGAAAAAACGCATGAGGTGACTGGGGTCGGAAAAGTGGAACTCGTCTGCCAGTTGGCTCACATTCAGATTGGAGAACAGTAGCTCATTTTTCAGCTCTTCCAAAAGACGTTGCTTGAGTAAGTGAATGGCTGATACACCAAATTGCGCCATGACAGAATTATTCAAGGTGATACGACTTACCCGAAGCATATCAGCATATTCTTGAACGCGCTGTGTCGTTCGGATATGTTTTTCGAGTAAGTCCTTGAATTTGAATGCGTAATTGTTTTTTGGCACTTCGACAGGTAGACGATAAGTTTGAGCGTATGCCCGGTTGATAATTACCAGTAGATAATAAAGCACTGACACAATGAGGTTGTAAGTGTCTACCACAGGATGTTGTAGTTCTTGTTTTATCTTTTTTAAGAGGCGCATATATTCCGTCAGCTCCTCCGGCTCGGCAAACAAGTAGGGCGGTGTATCAGTCTGATAATAATACAACAGCCGATATACGAAGAACTTGTCAGCAATGAACGTGCGCATAAAGTCTTCGCGGAAAATAAGAAAAGTGTAATCCAGTTCTACCTCGTTCACGTGCCATTCCTGTTGCTGGTGCGGCGACAAAAGCAGCACCATACCATCCCGTAACTCCACTTTTCGGAAGTTCAGCAACAAATATCCATTGGCACGACGAAAGAAATAGAAGCTGAAAAAATCTGTCTTAAACGCCTTATGCTCGGTCAAGACACCACAGATGTCCTTGCTTTCGCCTGTGTTAATGTAGAAGTCTACGCCACATTGCGTTTTATTGAACGGAACGCTTACAAGTCTTTCGGGATTGATTATAGCTTTCATCACTCTTGTTTTTTGCTTTCTGCAAATATACATCATTCTTTTATCAAAATGGCATATATTCCTGTTTTTAAGGCATAGAGACATTGGGATATCCTTTCGAACTTTGTACCCGAAAAATAATACAAAACATAACATCATGAACGAAAAAGCAATTATTCGGTTGGTACGCAGTGCCACCTTGAAAATCAACTATGCAGGACATACCATTCTTATTGACCCCGTATTTGCCGACAAAGGAACCCTGCAATCCGCTCTCGGTGTATATAAGAATCCGAGGGTACATCTCGTAATGCCTATTAGCGACATTACTGAAGGTGTTGATATGGTACTGCTCACCCACAACCACATCGACCATTACGAACCAAGTGTAAAGCAGCATTTGCCGAAAGATATTCCTTTCTACACCCAGCCACAAGATAAGGCCGCCATCCTGAAAGATGGTTTCTCAAATGTAGAAACGATTGAAGAGAGCATAACCTTAGGTCATCTGACCATCCACCGTGCTATTGGCCATCACGGTTTCGGTCAGATAGGCCAGATGATGGGACCTGTTTCGGGCTATGTGCTGATGTCCGAAGGGCTTCCGACTATTTATATTATGGGCGATTGCAAATGGGAAGAATGTACTCTTGCTACCGTGGAAAAGTATCGTCCTAATTATATTGTGGTGAACAGTGGCGGTGCGGTATTCCCCGAATTCTCTAAGACGGACGGTTGTATCATCCCCAATGAACAGGAAGTAATGGCGATGCTTGACACACTCCCCCCACACATCAAGCTGATTACCGTACACATGGATGCCATCGATCATTGCCAGACCACCCGTGCCATCCTGCGCAACGAAGCTCGCCATCACGGGACGGATATGAGCCGACTGATTATACCGGAAGACGGAGAAAGCATAACACTTAAATAACTGTATAAACAATCATTTCAAAATATTAGAAAGATGAAAAAGATTAGGAAAATCGCGGTAGAACAGAATTTCGCCGCGATCAGTGTCGGTAAGTTGAATGAACTGAATGAATACGAACTTCAGCTTGGCCCGGATGTGAAAATCCCCGGAAAAGTATTCTGCAGCACCGCTCTCGGAACTACGGGAAGCGAGTTTTCTTTCCAGTCATTCGCCCCGGGTACAGAAACCGGATTTCTGCATAGTCACAAGAGTCATGAGGAGCTTTATTTTTTCCTCTCCGGTAAAGGTGAATTTCAAGTAGACGGAACAGTGTTCCCAGTGGAAGAAGGTAGCGTTGTCAGGGTATCTCCTGCAGGAAAACGAAGTGTCCGTAACAACGGAACGACTCCGCTCCTCATGCTCTGCATACAATATTGCAGCAATACATTCTCACAGGAGGATGCCACTGACGGAATCATACTGAAAGAACCGGTAAAATGGAAAGTCTCTCCGAAATGATTCTAAAAAGGAACTCTAAGCAGATGACTATCTGTATAAAATCCCTGATAAAGAATATGAACATAGTGGTAGGCTGCTCCATCGGGTGCAGCTACTGCTATGCCCGTAACAACTGCCGCCGCTTCCATATTACGGACGACTTCTCCGTACCGGAATATATGGTGCGAAAGCTGCGTATCATCGACACGCCCAAGCCTCACGTATGGCTGATGACCGGAATGAGCGATTTCTTCGATTGGAAGCCTGAATGGAATGCGGAAATATTCAGACGAATGAAAAGCAATCCGCAACACGCTTATATATTCCTTACGAAATGTCCGGACAAGATCAGTTTCTCTACAGATGACGAGAATGTATGGATGGGCGTGACCGTCACGCGCAATTCCGAAAAAAAGCGGCTAGACGATTTGAAAAGAAATATCAAGGCCAAGCACTACCATGTCACTTTCGAACCTATTTTCGATGAAATCGGCGATATAGATTTCGAGGGTATCGACTGGATTGTCATAGGTACGGAGACCAGACATCGGAAAGGCAAAGTGGATTCCCGTCCCGAATGGGTGCTTCACATTGCCGACCAAGCCCAAACACAGGGCGTCCCCGTGTTTATGAAAGAGGATTTGCTGCCTATAATGGGCGAAGAAAGGATGATTCAGGAACTGCCGGAACAATTTACAAAACGCTTACAATGAATACCAAAATAATCAAAGAAATAGACGTACAGAGCGTTATGACCAAATCCTCACTGCCGGTCGGAGGATATTCGGTCAACCCTTACGTGGGCTGTCCCCACGCCTGTAAGTATTGCTACGCATCGTTTATGAAACGATTCACCGGGCATACAGAACCGTGGGGTGCATTTCTGGACGTGAAGAACTGGAAACCGATAGCCAATCCGCACAAATATGACGGAGAGCGCATTGTGATAGGTTCCGTGACGGATGGTTACAACCCGTATGAGGAGCAATTTTGCCGTACCCACAGGCTGCTCGAAGAGCTGCGTGGGAGCAACGCCGAGATTATGATATGCACTAAGTCCGACCTTGTCCTGCGCGACCTCGACCTGTTGAAGCGTTTTCCCAAAGTAACGGTGTCATGGTCGGTCAATACGCTTGACGAGCGGTTTCGTACGGATATGGACAATGCCGTGAGCATAGAACGTCGTCTGAACGCAATGCGTCAGGTCTATGAGGCGGGCATCCGTACCGTGTGTTTCGTATCGCCCATATTCCCCGGAATAACCGATATGAAGGCGATTATCGAGAAAGTGAAAGGATATGCCGATTTGATATGGCTCGAAAACCTGAATCTGCGCGGGCAGTTCAAGGGAGGGATAATGACGTATATCCGTGAGAAGCATCCCGACCTCTTTCCGTTATACGAAGAAATATACAACAAAAAGAGGCTTGATTACTGGCAGGCATTGGAACAGGACATTTCCCAATACGCCAAGGCACAGGGGTTTCCATATAGAATAAATGATTTGCCTTACGGGCGCTCGGAAAAAGGCAAGCCGGTTATCGTAAATTATTTCTACCACGAAAAGATACGATTGACTAAATGAGGGAAAGATATTGACAATATTTGCACGATTCAGAAACAAATCATATCTTTGAATCAGAGTTTTAATCAAGCAAATACCTTGTATTTACCTCAAATTATCAATATCATGAAAATGAATCATTATGTAAAATGCGTAACCGCCGGCATTGTGTGTTCACTGATGTACGGTAATGTATGCGCGCAAGACACATTCGATCTGTCTTCCCAACGCTCGGAGAAACAAGATGTACAAGCTGTTCCCGGAAAAAAAGTAGACCACAAAGGACTTATCCTGAATCCGCAGCCTCATCAGATTGTGACGATGGACGGAAAAACGTGTGAGCTTTCTCAGGGTATCAACCTGAAAGACAAGCAGAATAAATTTGCGGGTTACCTTGACTTCCTTTCTCCGAACAAGAAAGGAGTTAAACTAACCATCGATTTCGGACAGAAAGCTGCCAGCAAGGCCAATGTAAAAGCTGTATCCGGTGCATATGCCCTCGCCGTCAATGAAAAAGGAATCACCATCACGGGATTTGACGAACGCGGAGCCTTCTACGGCATACAGACACTGAAGCAGCTGGTAGAAAGCCCGGTTTCTTCCAACAGTGCTCTTCCCTTTGTAGAAATAAACGATTATCCCGACCTGCCTAACCGTGGAGTAGTGGAAGGCTTCTATGGTACTCCGTGGTCGCACGAGGTACGTCTGTCACTCATTGATTTCTACGGAAAGTTCAAGATGAATTCTTATTTATATGGTCCGAAAGATGACCCTTATCACAGCTGTCCGAACTGGCGATTGCCTTATCCGGAGAAAGAGGCACAACACATCAAGGAACTGGTAGATGCCTGCAACCGGAACTACGTGGATTTTGTATGGGCCATCCATCCGGGACAGGACATCAAGTGGAACGAGGAAGATTATCAAAACCTGATTAACAAGTTCAACTGGATGTACGACTTAGGAGTACGTCATTTTGCCATCTTCTTTGACGATATTTCCGGAGAGGGTACCAACCCGTTGAAGCAGACAGAACTGCTCAACCGATTGACAGAAGAGTTTGTGAAGGTGAAAGGCGATGTTTCTCCGCTTACGGTCTGCCCTACCGATTACTCCAAACTTTGGGCGAACCCGACCGAGAAAGGTAGTCTGGCCATCTACGGAAAAACGCTTAATCCTGAAATCAAGGTGTTCTGGACGGGCGACGTGGTGTGCAGCGACCTGACACCCGAAACACTCGATTTCATCAACTCGCGCATCAAGCGTCCGGCTTACTACTGGTGGAACTATCCGGTGACCGACTACATCCGCAACTTCCTGCTTCAGGGTCCGGTGTACGGACTGGACACCAGTCTCACGGCTAATGAAACCTGCGGTATCGTGAGCAACCCGATGGAACATGGAGAAGCCTCCAAGCTGGCTTTATACGGAGTGGCCGATTATACCTGGAACATTGCCGACTACAATGCCATCGACAACTGGGAACGCGGACTGGCGGAACTGGTTCCGGAAGCAACCGATGCCTACCGCACTTTTGCCATCCATTCCAGTGATACCGAAAACGGATACCGCCGGGATGAGTCGTGGGAAACCCAGATTTTCCGTATAGCCGACTGGACAGACGAAGCGGCTAACGCACTGGAAGAAGAATTCAAGAAAGTAGAAAGTGCACCGGCACGTCTGGAAAGCAGTTGCAAGAATGCGGCCCTGATTAACGAGCTCCGCCCCTGGCTGACAGAGTTCGGTAAATTAGGTACACGCGGCAAGCAGGCCATCGAACTGGCACGTATCTACCGCTCAGGTAAAGACGATGCGTTGTTCTGGGAAAAATACATACAGAATATCATGACTCCCGAAGACCGGAGAAGCTACGAAGCCCATAAATCGGGTACGCTGAAACTTCAGCCGTTCTATGAGAATGCCATGGATGATATGGCACACGGATACCTGAAAAAGCTGTCGGGCAAGGTACCGACTGACTACAGAGGTATCGGTTCTTTCAGCAGTGCACATACCGTACAAACCAAGCTGATGTTCGACAATGATTCAACGACTTTCTATACCTCGGGAATTGCTCAGAAAGCGAACGACTGGATTGGTGTAGACCTGCGCGACGTGCGTGACGTGACAGAAATCTCGATTCTTCAGGGAAGAAATTCCAAGGATGATGTGGACTATTTCGACCATGCCATCGTGGAATGCTCGGCAGACGGAAAAACCTGGAAGGCACTGACCGGAGAACTCGACAAGCAATACATCATCCACTGGCAAGGAGCTCCGGAAAAGGCACGCTACGTACGCCTGAAACGACTGGATTCCAAACGCACCAACTATGCGTCTGTCCGCTCGTTCGACGTCAACCCGCTACGTCCGGAAAACATGGGATTCTCACTTGAAGCGGACAGCCTGGACAAGGCCATCTATGCTTTCGACAATAACCTGGCGACTTCTTACAAGAGCACTAAGGCACTGACTTTCGGAGTAAAGGAGAATGTCAAGGCATATACCTTGCTCATGAATCGCCTGTCTGCCCCGTTGAAGTGCATCCAGCTGGACAAGAAGGGTAAGGTCGTATCAGAAACCATGATTGAAACTCCTTTTGCAAGAATCGAACTGACCAACAAGAGCGTAGCCAAGATTCGCCTGGAGGGAGCTGCGGAAGTGTTTGAAATCGTGGCGATTGACTAATTAAAAAACAGGCATAAAAAAACGCCTTTACGTTTTCTCCAAAACGCTTCGACGTTTGAAACCAAACGCAAGGACGTTTTAGGGAAAACGCAAGGGCGTTTAAAAGCAAACGCAAGGACATTTTGAGTGAAACGTCCTTGCGTTTTTTATGCCTTATTTTATTACCCGGAAATATTCCGGTTTGCGGGGTTTTGCCGGAGCCGACTCTCCATCAGGATAACCCAAAGAAAGGGCACCGATTCCCATCAATCCTTCCGGAAGCCCCCACTCTTCCATCAGCTGCTTGCCTTCTTCCGTAGCAAACATTTCCCGTTCGCGGTGAATCCAGCAGCTGCCCAGTCCTAAAGCATGAGCGGCCAGCATCATATTTTCGAGTACGCAACTGCCGTCCTGCACCGGGTTGTTGGCCAGCGAGGGCGCAAACACCAGCACGTAGGTAGGCGCATCGTAATAAGGGTTCGAAGTCACTCCCATAATCTCGGCATTCATTTTTGCCAGCCGGGCAAGCACTTCCTTCTTCTGCACTGCCACAATGTAGGGCGACTGCATGCCGCGTGAGGTCGGCGCATAAGTACCGGCTTCGAGTACGGCTTTCAACTCTTCATCCGTAATCTGCTCCGGTTTATATTTACGGCAGCTACGGCGTGTTTCAATTACTTTCAAAAAATCATTTTCCATATTGTCACTCTTATTTTTATTCTTAATATTACATTCCTTTTTTATAATCTGCCCTACCGCCGTTTTTTGGACAACAGGGTTTGTACAATAGTCTGCATAAGGTAAGTGCGAACGTCTGTATTCTCCACACATTCCAAAGGGAATCCCAACACAAAAGTACGATAATCTTCTCCACGATAAACCGTACCGCTACCGTAATTTCCATTAGTATAGGCAAACGCAGAGTAAGCTCCTTCCAGCGGCATCACACACTCCATGGACGGAACAGCGTAAATGCTTTCATTAGCTCCGCCCTGAATACGGAAGCTTGTACCGGCTCCCTTCACCGGAGCGGAAGAAAGGTTACTGAAACGACCTCCGTACGTGCATTTCAACACATTCTTGCCGAAATCGTCTTTCTGCAGATTCGCTCCCCACTTCGAACCGCTGACCAGCAAACGGCCTCCCTGACGGCAATAACCGGCCAGTGCTTCTCGCATGGAAGCAGAAAAGGTCTTGGCATCGGCACCACAAATCAAATCGACCATGTCATAGTGAGTCAAATCGGTACTTCCACTTTCCAGGGTTTCATCGCTGCATGACACGAACGAATAGCGTCCGGCACGCTGAATGGCCTTGCCATGTACGAATACATAATCACGGGTATTGCCTGCAATCAGTCTTCCTTCCAAGACATCATCACTTACTCCCAGTCCGTCGCCCGTTTCCAGTCCGGCTTTGTCGCGGTTGAATCCCTGCTGGTATCCGCAATAAGCAGGTGTCTGTCCCTCAGGAATTCCCGGATCGGCTTTCAGGTCGAACCCTTGCAACAAAGCAGAGTTGACTTCTGCCGGTCCCGATGTGGCATCGAATCCGTTGACGATAAGCAGGGTACCTTTGCTTCTCTTGGCCTTATAGGCAGACAGAATCTCGGAAGGGAAACTCTCCCCTCCCCGGTTCACGGCAGTCACCTTGAAGCTGTAGACCAGTCCCGGCTCCACTTTCACCGTATATTCCGGCTTACGCACATACACCCCATTATCGAATCCTCCGTAACCGATACGAGTATAGACGATGTATCCCTGAGGCTTGGCAGTGGGTTCCATCACATCTTCCACCGGATTCCAGTTCAGCGTAAAGGTATTTTTCTTCTTTCCTTCACGGATGGCAAAGTGATTCACCGGAAGCGGCTGCACCACATAGTCCGTACCGTGCATGGTAGAAAGATACTTCAGCACAGACTTATACACGGAGCGTCCCACCGTAAACTTGAAATCCGGATTATGTCCCCACTTCATATCAGCAAAATTCTGGTGTGAGAGCAGTTCCAGAATCATGGAAGGTACAGCCGGCAGACGGGTTTCACTGTAGTTCCGGTTCCACATGCTTCGTCTGGCCCACTGCACGCCAAAACGGGAAGAGATGTCACGCTGCAATCCAGTCAGTACCATGTCGGTCAGATCGCGCGAAGCATAACGGGATACGCCACTGTTCAACTTTCCGTCATTGAAATCTGTGGTATAGATACCCAGCGAACCCACCAGTTCATCATCGGTCTTGAATCCGGCATCACTATGCAGACCCAGTGTCATTTCAAACGGTACCTTCAATCCTTTTTCCGTCGGATTGTATACTGAACCGCCACTCAGGTAATTCACCGTCAACGAGCGGGCATTGATGTCGTCCGTATAATCATTCTTTCCTTCACTCTTGCTGTATACCGGATAAGGCATTCCGGCCCACTGCGCCCAGTAGCGCGCTCCTTCCAAGTAACGGGGTACTCCGCTCACTTGTCCGCCCCGCACAATGTTTCCCATACCGCCACCAAAACGGACTGCATCGGCACAAACCACTCCTTTTTGGGAACTTTCGTTACTCAGCACCACCATGCCATAGTCGTTCCGGCCTTTATCGAATTCAAAGGTACCCAGATATACCCAGGTCCCCCCTCCCATCTGCTGGTTGACCTTGAACTCCGTCACCCCACCGTTATGGAACACCAGGTACTTGGCATCCGACACACTCTCCGGCAGGGTCTGATAACTTACGTACACTGCGTATTTTCCTTTCTCGGGAATATCAGGAATCCACTCGGCAAAGGCTTTTTCAGACTGCCCCTGCGTAGGAATAAAGCGGGCGGTACCGTCTGTAAACGGGTTATAGTTGTCGGGATACTGCTGGTATTTCTGGGCAAAGCCCGGTTTATCGGTATCCTGCCAGCGGTATTTTTTATCTTCCACTTCCAGATAATGACTGCCTTTTGTGCAGGTATTGTTGTCCACAATCACTTCATGACGCTGCCAATCACGTTCACGTGGCGTAAAAACCACTGCCCCGGCATTCTCCAGCATCGGAATCAGGTAAGGCACCACGAACGACTGCGTAAACAGGTCTTCCGTAGTACAGAACAGTCTGGGCCGCTGCCAGCGCCACTCATTCCGCTCGTTCCGGTACACCTTTCCATGGCTTTGCCACAGGGCTATATGCCGTCCCTCCAGTCCCCGGCTGATTTCATACGGACGTGACACATTCGTCACCCACGGATTTCCCTTTGCCTCCAGCTTGCCATACAGACGAGTCTTGTCCTGTTTCTTGCGGTACGCATTGGGCACCAGGTCTTCAATGAGCTTGCCGTCGGCATACACCTGCAAGGTATAATAATTCACCGGTCCCGGTAGCGACTGCCTCAACAAACGGTAGATGGCCGACACGTTTTCTTCCGTAAACGGCTGATAGCCAAAAGCCGGATTGGCATACACACGCAGCAGCTTCTTCTCATGCTCCACCTCAAAACGTTCCAGCTTGCACTTACCGATACGGGCATACGAAGTCTCATAACTGGTAAAAAAATCTTTCAGACGTTGCTCTGTGGTCTGTTCCAGACTTTGTCCGGACACCGTCCCTGTCAGGCAAAGAAAGCCTAACAGCAAAATAGCAAATTTATTCATATATATTTTATAGGGTTGCCACAAAGGTACAAAATATCACAGATTCTTGTTCATCCAAATAAAAAAAGCCGTCCGGCATCTTTCGGATACCGGACGGCCAATGCATTTATTTTCGACTGACTTTTATCAGTTGTTTTCCGGACGAAGTTTACGTACGGTTACTGCAGTCTGCCACATTTCGCTTTCACGCAATGCTTTCAATTCTGCATTCAGTTTTTCACGATAATCAGGCTGAGAGTTGCTGTCGATAGAAATCTGAGCTTCGTTTCCTGACTTCACGCTCTGATACAATTTCTGTACAACCGGTTTGATAGCATCGTGGAACGGGCCCATCCAGTCAAGTGCACCACGCTGTGCAGTAGTAGAGCAGTTAGCATACATCCAGTCCATACCGTTCTTTGCAAACAGCGGCATCAATGACTGAGTCAGCTCTTCAACTGTTTCATTGAATGCTTCCGACGGAGTATGTCCGTTTTCACGAAGTACTTCATACTGTGCCAGCAGCAATCCCTGGATAGCTCCCATCAAAGAACCACGTTCACCAGTCAAGTCAGAAGTAGCTTCACGCTGGAAAGTAGTTTCAAACAAATAACCTGAACCGATACCGATACCCAATGCGATGGTACGTTCGTATGCCTTACCCGTAGCATCCTGGTAGATAGCATAAGAAGAGTTCAAGCCACGGCCTTCCAGGAACATGGTACGCAAAGAAGTACCTGAACCTTTCGGAGCTACCATGATTACATCTACATCTGTCGGAGGAACTACGCCTGTACGGTCATTCCAAGTGATGGCGAAACCATGAGAGAAATACAGTGCTTTTCCTGCAGTCAGACAAGGTTTGATAGTAGGCCATACAGAAATCACAGCTGCATCCGACAACAAACACATAATTATAGTAGCTTTCTGGCAAGCTTCTTCAATGCTGAACAAAGTTTCTCCCGGTACCCATCCGTCAGCCACAGCTTTGTCGTAGGTCTTACCCTGACGCTGTCCGACAATGACGTTGAAACCGTTGTCACGCAGGTTCAAAGACTGGCCCGGTCCCTGTACACCGTAACCGATAACAGCAATGGTTTCGTCTTTCAATACTTCACGTGCTTTTTCCAATGGAAACTCTTCGCGGGTCATTACATTTTCAATAACTCCGCCAAAATTCATTTGTGCCATAATTTTCTTACAATCTTTTTACGCAGCCTGAAGCTGCTAGTTGTTAGTATAATGTTAATCTCTAAAAATCACTTTACTCCGGACCACGACCTCCGAGCCGTTTTTCTTCACCTCTACATCGTATTCGTTTTCGCCCGTCTGCTCCCGATAGAAGCTCAAGGTATCTCCGTAATAGCTTTCGGCCACATAGGCCATCTCAAACCGACGGATACGCTTTTCACGGAACATTTCCATAGGGAACAAATCCAGAATATGCTCGATGTACTTGATGCTGTTCACGTGGCCGTTCAAGTCAATGTCACTGTATTTCACCTGACATTCGCCCACCAGCTCCGGATGGCTCACCTTGATACGTCCAGGTTTGTCAATCGGACAGTCCTTCACGAGCACATAGTCTACTATCGACCCGCCGTGCAGCGTCAGCAAATCGGCCGGCTTGCGGGTTTCCATACTGATCATGGCCCATATCGAACGGGCATAGCCGATGGCTCTTCCATCTTTATCCAGGATAGCAAAATTTCGGTCCGTAAACAAACGGTACACATTTTCCACCCATGTATTTATGGAGAAACGTTCGTATGCGCGAGGCATATCCTCCAGTTCTATTGCCAGTCGGGAAAGTACCCATGTGTAATGATTCTCATTCAGCGTGGCAATACCAAATCCTCTGTCGGCTGCATGAAACCCGGCGCAGTTCAGCAAATGGTTGCCCAATACGCCCATGGTCAGCCGTTCCATAAAATCCACATGGAACGGTTCGGCTACAAACCGGTAAGTTCCAACTTTACTGTCCTCTGTCATATTTCAATCTTTTTGATTCTGATACCGTTCTTCGCGGTGTGCCAGGTACTCATTCACCCGTTCAAAGCAACTTGTCGAAACGGCAATACGTCCGGAGCGTACAAACTGCAACACACAGTTCAGCTGTTTCAGTTCCTGATACAACGACGTGATGTCATCGCTCATTCCCACCATTTCCACGATTGAAAAAGTAGGATTCACCTCTACGATATGGGCGCTGTAACGACGAATCACCTTCGAAGCTTCCGGATTGGCCTGAAACTCCGGAGTAGCAACCTTATACATGGCTACTTCACGCTGGAAAATCTCCTTATCCGTGAAATAATGCGCCTGAATCACGTCTATCTTCTTCTCGATTTGTGTCACCACCTTATCTATCACATCTGGAGTAGTCCAGCAAGTAATGGTATATTTGTGCACTCCCTTTATGGAAGAAGCCGACACATTCAGACTTTCAATGTTTATCTGACGACGGGTAAACACAGCCGTAATCTGATTCAATATACCGGCAATGTTTTCCGAATGAACGATGATTGTATATAAAGTCTTGTTGCTATTCATAATTCACCTCCTTCTCCTCTCAACATTCCATTAACATATAGTTGACCGAACTTCCCGGAGGAGTCATCGGCAACACGTTTCCTTCTTCTACCACACAAACCTCCAATAGGAAAGGACCGTCGGTCGACAACATTTCCTGAATGCCGTCGTTCAGTTCCTCACGGCTCATCACTCTTCGTGAAGCAATTCCATAAGCCGAAGCAATCTGCATGTAATCCGGATTCATCATCGGAGTAAAGGAATAACGGCGATTGAAGAACATAGCCTGCCACTGACGTACATTACCCAGGTAATTGTTGTTCATCAATATAATCTTGACCGGAGACTTCTGTTCCATCACCGTGCCCAGTTCCTGCATGGTCATCTGCAAACCTCCGTCACCCATAAAGGCACACACCGTACGGTCCGGACGACCGAATGTTGCCCCAATGGCAGCCGGAAGACAGAAACCCATGGTTCCCATACCACCGGAAGTAACAATACTGCGAGGTTTCGTGAATTTGAAATAACGGCAAGCCATCATCTGGTTCTGACCTACATCGGTCACCAGAATCGCTTCATTATGGGTAGCTTCGCTGACTGCATTCACCACTTCACCCATATTAATGGGTCCTTCTTTCGGGAATACTTCTTTTTCGATTACCTGATTGAATTCCTTCTCCTCGTATGGTTTGAAGCTTGCAATCCATTCCTCGTGTTTCTGCGGCTGAATCAATTCAGTAAGTAAAGACAAGGTACGTTTGCAGTTTCCGAGCACCGGTACATCTACCGCCACATTCTTTCCGATTTCCGAAGGGTCTACATCCAGATGAATTATTTTGGCCTGTTTAGCGTATGTTTCCAGTTTTCCCGTCACACGGTCATCGAAACGCATACCTACGGCAATCAGCACATCACATTCGTTGGTCTTTACATTCGGGCCTAAATTACCGTGCATACCCAGCATACCTTTATTCAGGCGGTGATTGCTTGGCAAAGCCGACAAACCTAACAAGGTACATCCACACGGGATGTCTGCCTTTTCTACAAAGTTCAGCAACTCTTTCTGGGCATTACCCAATTCTACTCCCTGACCAACCAGCACCAACGGACGTTTGGCCGCATTGATTAAGGCAACCGCCTCAGCCACTGCCGTAGAATCAGTTTCAGGATCCGGATCATAACTGCGAATGAAATCGACGTTTACCGGCTCATAATCCGTCATGTCCACCTGCGCATTCTTGGCAAAGTCGAGTACCACCGGTCCCGGACGTCCACTACGTGCGATATAGAACGCACGAGCCACTGCCCAAGCCACATCCTCCGCACGGCGAATCTGATAGCTCCATTTGGAAATCGGCTGCGTCACGCCCACCAGGTCAACTTCCTGAAAGGCATCCGTACCCAGCAATCCGGCTCCCACCTGACCGGCAATCACCACAATCGGTGTACTGTCAATCATGGCATCGGCTATTCCTGTAATAGTATTGGTAGCCCCCGGACCACTTGTCACCAGGCAAACACCCACTTCTCCCGATACACGGGCAAAACCTTGAGCTGCATGTGCAGCCCCTTGTTCATGACGAACCAGAATGTGATTCAATCTGTCGCGATGGTCATACAACGCATCGAATACCGGCATGATAGCCCCTCCCGGATAGCCGAAAAGCGTCTTCACGCCTTCATGCTCCAAAGAGCGCATCAATGCTTCCGAACCTGATATTTTTTCTTTACTCATAAGCCTCTCTTTATTCTACGATTCTCACTCCACCTTTATCTGCTGAACTCACCATGCTGGCGTATGCCTTCAGTGCCTTCGAAACTTTCCGGTCGCGTGTCACCGGTGTCATCGGACGCTGAGCCAGTTCTTCATCCGAGAGCTTCACATTGATAGAGCGGTTAGGAATATCTATTTCAATGATGTCACCATCTACAATCTTACCGATGTTACCTCCGGCAGCTGCTTCCGGAGAAATATGTCCGATACTCAGTCCGGAAGTTCCTCCACTGAAACGTCCGTCGGTAATCAGCGCACATTCTTTACCTAAATGTTTTGATTTAATATAAGAGGTAGGATACAGCATCTCCTGCATACCCGGACCACCTTTCGGACCTTCATGAGTAATGACTACCACATCACCGCTCACAACCTTACCTCCCAAGATTCCCTCGCAGGCAGCTTCCTGCGAATCAAACACCTTGGCCGGTCCGGAGAACTTCCAGATGCTTTCATCCACTCCGGCTGTTTTTACCACACAGCCATCCTGTGCAATGTTTCCTTTCAATACAGCCAAGCCACCATCCTTGCTATACGCATGCTGCAAGTCGCGGATGCATCCGTTGGCACGGTCAGTATCCAGTTCCTTATAAGTAGCATTCTGTGCGCCTAACTGAATACAGAACTTACCGCCCGGTGCACTTGAATAAATGCGCTGTGCCTCTGCATCCACCTCCGGTACACAAACAGCATATTTTGCAATAGCTTCCGCCAGTGTCGTACCGTCTACACGGCGAACCGTAGTATCCAGCAATCCGCCTTTGGCCAGCTCACCCAGAATGTTCAGGATACCTCCGGCACGGTTTACATCCTGAATGTGGTACTTCTGTGTATTGGGAGCCACCTTACAAAGACAAGGCACTCGACGTGACAACATATCAATATCGTCCATCTTGAAATCCACCTCCGCTTCGTGAGCCACGGCCAGCAGGTGAAGCACCGTATTGGTAGAACCACCCATGGCAATGTCGAGCGTCATGGCATTCAGGAAAGCCTGACGAGTGGCGATACTGCGTGGCAGCACACTGTCGTCTCCTTCCTCATAATATTTATACGCATTCTTTACAATCAATGCGGCTGCATCCTTGAACAACTGCTTACGGTTGGCATGAGTAGCCAAGATGGTACCATTTCCCGGAAGTGCCAACCCGATAGCCTCATTCAGGCAGTTCATAGAGTTGGCAGTAAACATACCCGAGCAGCTTCCGCATCCCGGGCAAGCATGACGTTCAATTTCAGCTACGTCTTCATCGCTTACCGTCGAATCGGCCGACTTAATCATGGCATCAATCAAATCCAGATGCTGTCCACCCCACTCCCCGGCCTCCATCGGTCCGCCAGACACAAACACAGTCGGAATATTCAGACGCATGGACGCCATCAGCATACCCGGAGTAATCTTGTCACAATTGGAGATACACACCATCGCATCTGCCTTGTGTGCATTCACCATATATTCTATGCTGTCGGCGATGATGTCGCGCGAAGGCAAAGAATACAACATCCCGTCATGCCCCATCGCGATTCCGTCGTCGATGGCAATGGTATTAAATTCTGCCGCAAAGCATCCCAGCTTCTCAATTTCTGCCTTGACCTGCTGACCGATTTCATGCAGGTGAGTATGCCCCGGTACAAATTGTGTAAAAGAATTCACGATGGCGATAATCGGTTTTCCCATCATTTCCTTTTTCATTCCATTGGCCACCCACAATGCTCTGGCACCTGCCATGCGGCGACCTTCCGTGCTCATCGAACTACGTAACTGATGTTTCATTTTCCTCACTCTTTAATTAAAAAGCCTCTCTCATCGTCTGGTGAGAAAGGCTTTCCATATTATCACAACTGCATGATTACATACACGAAACCTTCTCACCTCTTGGTGCCACGACCACGACGCGAATAATATGCAGGACTGCCAGGTTTACCAATGTATTCAGTGTAATCATATCTGTCTTTTCTCGTTTTTTGTTTACAGATGCAAAGGTAAAGGGTTTTTTGTAACACACAAATAAAATGACACTTTTTTTTCAAATAAATTATTATTCGTAAGAAACTCCGCATTTTTGTTGTCAGTTTATCATCTCCACATTTTCATATCCAACACATAAATTTAGGCAGACTCATCCCTGCAAAACTTCTGAATCTGAGTATTTTCATCTTATTATTCTTCCTCATCCTAACGTCTATTTATTTAAGAATATATCTTGATATACCTTATTTTATTTCATTTAAAGAATCCAATTCTTATTCTTTTTTAATATCTACGTGTTTTTTAGAAAAAACATTTGGATATTGATGTTTTTTTATATCTTTGCCACCAATTAAAATTCAACTTTAAAAACAACTAAAGCTATGAAACATTTTGGAAAAATGATTGTTGGTGCTTGCACCGTTTTAACCTTAACTTGTACACCTGCCCAACTGCTTGCTCAAAGCCTTTCACCTTCCACTCAATGGGAATGGAATAAAGGTACCATCGTGATAAAATCCCCGGAACGTCCAGCCGGACAGGAGTCTGTCATCGGTCTGACTGTACCTAAAATGAATGTCGTACGCGTAGGTTTCGTAGGACTGGGAATGCGTGGTCCGGGAGCAGTGGAACGTTTCACTCACATTGCCGGAACTAAAATCGTAGCTTTGTGTGACTATGAAAAAGAACGTGCAGAAAAATGCCAGAAATACCTGCAGAAAGCTTGTCTGCCTGAAGCAGCTGTGTATTCAGGTGCAGAAGGATATAAAGCGCTCTGCGAACGCGAAGACATTGACCTGGTATACATTGCAGCCGACTGGGATCACCACTTCCCGATTGCCAAGTATGCCATGGAGCATGGAAAGAACGTAGCCATCGAAGTTCCTTCGGCTATGAATCTGGAACAGTGCTGGGAACTTATCAACCTGTCTGAAACTACTCGCAAGCACTGCATGATTCTGGAAAACTGCTGCTATGACTGGTTCGAAATGAACACCCTGAACATGGCACAGCAGGGAGTATTCGGAGAAGTACTCCGCGCACAAGGAGCTTATATCCACAACTTGGATGATTTCTGGCCTTACTACTGGAAAAACGGAAAAGAAGACAAACTGGGATGGCGCTTGCGTTATAACAAAGAAAACCGCGGCGACGTATACGCTACTCACGGCCTTGGCCCTGTAGCTCAGGCATTGAATATTCACCGTGGTGACCGTATGACTACTCTGGTAGCAATGGATACAAAATCGGTACACGGAAAAGCATTGGTAGAAAAAGCAACCGGCGAACCTTGCGATGAATTCCGTAACGGTGACCACACTACAACACTTATCCGCACAGAAAACGGTAAAGTAATTGAAATCCAGCACAATGTAATGAATCCTCAACCTTACAACCGTCTGTATCAGCTGACAGGAACAAAAGGATTCGCTAATAAATATCCGGTAGAAGGATATGCCGTAGACGCTGCTCAGATGAAAGCTTCTGGCGTACAGCCGAAAGTAGACAACCTGAGTTCTCACTCATTCCTTCCGGAAAAAGAAATGGAAGCACTGGTCAACAAATACCAGCATCCTATCTTGAAGAAATACGGTGAAATGGCAAAAGAAGTAGGCGGACACGGTGGTATGGACTTCATCATGGATAGCCGTATGGTATACTGTCTGCAGAACGGTCTGCCATTGGATATGGACGTATACGACTTGGCTGAATGGTGTGCACTGGCCGAACTGGGAGCCATCTCTATGGACAACGGATGTGCAGCCGTAGCCTTCCCTGACTTTACTCGCGGACACTGGAACGACGTGAAAGGTTTCCGTCATGCCTTTGCCACTCCGGAAGATGAAGCTGCTGCCGAACTGGCTGCTGAAACTGCTACCCTTTCACTCAAAGCACAGGGTATGAAGGAATGGTTGGCAAAATCAAAGAAAGCTGAAGTATCAAAAGAAGAAGCTGAAGCACGCGTAAAACAACTTTCTGATCAGTTGGAAAAGACTCAGAAGAAAGCTAACGGTGCAGAAAGCAAGGAACTGAAAGATGCAGTAAAACAAGCAGAAAAGATGCTGAAACAAGCTCAGAAAATGCTGAAATAATCATATTTTACCAAAGGTATTAGTTCCTATATACCTAAAACTAAAAGGCCGGTCCCAATTTTGAGAATCCGGCCTTTTTCTTTATCTGACACCAGGCATTTTCGGACTGCTCCATCCTGTTTAAATTCGAATATATAGATAAACCCTAGAGTTCCCACAATATTTCTCCATAGAAATGCATCTGTCATTTTGTTCATTTTTTCTTCTCCAGGAAAGAAAATTCAACCCTCAGGGTTTATCCTTGTATGTACCTGCGAAGGAGAATGAGTTTAGAAAAATCAAGAAGAAATAGGATGTTACGCAAGAAAAGACAGAAGAAACCAACAAAGATATTTTATCCGCAAAAAGGGAATAAATAATTAAAACAAACGTCATTTAGTCACTTTAAAATTTTTTCTATTCCCGCTTGAAATAGAAAATAAAGTCTTCAAAAGTCTTCATTTTAAGGTCTGCGAAAAAGACATAAGTGCGTTTGTTCCAAAACTCCTAAGAGTTTTCAGAAAAACGCAAGGACGTTTTAGGCAAAACTCCTTTGCGTTTGACTCCGAACGCCAAAGCGATTTTTCCGGATTTTCATTTTTCATTCTCCCGTAACGACCGTTCCATTCCTCTTCTACCCCTCTACAGACAGCTGTAGCACAGGTAAGATTTTCAATTCCCAAAAGGCAGATGCACGGATAGAACATTTTGTCTAAAACTACGGTTAGCAGATTTTTCGAATTCAATACTTTTTGTCAGCAATTACCCACAAAGAACAAGCATTTTAACAAAAAAAGAAATGTCATTCCCAAAGCAAGAAAGACTCCTGAAAGCCTTTGCGGGAATGACATTCCTTATTTCATTCTATCTTTGACGGCGTACTCACACGCCCGGCATCTTAAATACCTAAAGATTTCTTCACTGCATCTACTTTTTCTTTTGCATCAGCTACGGCACCTGCATAGCATTTCGGACAGTGCATTTCGCCCTTGATTTCCATGTAGAACTTAATCTTAGGTTCTGTTCCGGAAGGACGTACAGAAACTTTTGTACCGTCGGCTGTAAAGAACTGAAGTACGTTTGATGTTTCCGGCATATCCAGGTCTGTAGCTTTTCCAGTATTGTCGGTAGCCTTCAACGTCTTGTAGTCTTTCACCAGTACTACTTCCGAACCACCTAATTCTTTCGGCGGGCATGCACGGAAGTTGTCCATCATGGCCTTGATTTCGTCAGCACCTGTCTTACCCGGTTTCACTACGTTGACTGTTACTTCCAGTGAGAAGCCATATTCTACGTAGATTTCCATCAGCACGTCATACAAGGTCTTGCCCTGGTCTTTAGCCCATGCACAGATTTCAGCCAGCAATGAACATGCAGAAACGGCATCTTTATCACGTACGAAGTCTTCTGCCAGGAATCCGTAGCTTTCTTCACCGCCACCGATGTACTGTTCCTGACCTTCGCGCAGACGGATTTCACGGGCAATCCATTTGAAGCCGGTGTAGCAGTCAAGCATCTTGATATGGTTCTTGTCGGCTACCTTCTTAATCAGTTCCGTAGTAACGATGGTCTTCACGATGAATTCGTTGCCTTTCATCTTGCCCATAGCGATACGGTTCTTGATGATGTAGTACAAGAAAATCAAGCAAGTCTGGTTACCGTTAATCAATACCCATTCGCCCTTGCTGTCCTTGCAAGCCATACCTACACGGTCAGCATCCGGGTCGGAAGCCATCACGATGTCGGCATCGATTTCTTTTGCCAGCTTGATGGCCAATGTCAGTGCTTCTGCATTTTCCGGGTTCGGAGATACCACTGTAGGGAAGTCGCCGCTCTTCACCATCTGTTCGGCTACGCAATGTACGTTTTCAAAGCCCCACAATTTGAGTGACTGCGGAATCAGTGTCATTCCGGTACCGTGAATCGGAGTGTACACAATCTTCAGGTCTTTCTGACGCTGGATTACTTCCGGGTCGATAGACAATGTGTGTACCTGACGCAGGTATTCGTCGTCAATTTCCTTGCCTACAATCTGAATCAGTTCTTTATTGCCCTGGAACTTGATTTCGCTTACGCTGGTAATCTTGTTCACTTCGTCGATGATACCTTTATCGTGTGGAGCCAGCACCTGTGCACCGTCTTCCCAGTATGCCTTGTAACCGTTGTATTCTTTCGGGTTGTGAGAAGCAGTGATGTTGATACCGCTCTGGCAGCCCAGGTGACGGATAGCAAATGACATTTCCGGAGTAGGACGCATATCTTCGAACAAATATACCTTGATGCCGTTGGCAGTAAAGATGTCGGCAGAAATTTCTGCAAACTTACGGCTGTTGTTACGGCAGTCGTGACCTACCACTACTGAAATGTCTTTCTTTCCGGCAAAGCATTTGTTCAGGTAGTTAGCCAAGCCCTGAGTAGCAGCACCTACCGTATAGATGTTCATTCTATTGGAACCGGCTCCCATGATACCACGCAAACCACCTGTTCCGAATTCCAGGTCTTTGTAAAACGCATCAATCAAATCGGTCTTATCCGGATTTTCAAGCATGGCTTTTACTTCGGCCTGTGTTTCGGCATCGTATGCTGCGGTCAACCACGTTTGAGCCTTCTCTGTACACTGTTTAATTAATTCATTGTTTTCCATGATTATAATGTTTAATAAATAATAAATCGTTCTATAAGAGACAGACAAAAATAAAAGATTCAAAGAAATTATCCTAATAAAAACCTTCGTATTTTTTAGAGTCATTCCAAAAAGATTGTAGCTTCAGGATTTCTTAATATCTTTGTAACCGCTTAACAAATACGAAAAATGAGACAAAAAATGATACTGGCACTGGTTTTGGGAGGAATGCTGTCTGCCCAGGCCCAGCACGTCCAGGAGAGCAAGTTCTGCTCTCCTTTTGATTTTCCGATTCTGCTCAGTGCCAATTTTGGAGAACTTCGTCCGAACCATTTTCACAACGGACTGGACATCAAGACGCAAGGCGTTACAGGTAAACCGATTCACTGCATTGCCGACGGTTATGTATCGCGCGTGGCAGTGCTGCACGGAGGATACGGACAGGCCATTTACGTGACGCATCCCAACGGACTGACTTCGGTATATGGACACGTGATTTCATTTGCAAAAAACATACAGGCTTGCGTACGTCAATATCAGTATGCGCATGAAACGTTTGTGTGCGACCTGAAATTCCAGCCCGGACAATTCCCGGTGAAGAAGGGAGACATCATTGCCTTGAGCGGTAATGAAGGGGCTTCGGCCGGACCTCACCTGCACCTGGAGCTGCGACGCACCGAAACGGGGGAATACATTGACCCGATGCCGTATTTCAAACATCTGCTGAAAGACAGCAAGGCACCTGTAGGCAGCCTCATCGGTATTTATCCCATACAGGGGAAAGGGGTGGTCAACGGGGCCAGCCATAAGAAACTCCTCGCCATCGGCAACCTGAAACAGCCTGTACACGCATGGGGAGAGATTTATACCGGCATCAGCGCCAAGGATTACATGGACGGTACATCGAATTTCTACGGGGTGCACTCGGTTACGCTGTATGTAGACTCCGTGCAGGTATTCAACAGCACGACCGACAAGGTGCTGCCCGATGAGAACCGGATGATCAACGGCTTTACCGACTATGAGGAACTGACCCGCACCCGCCGGCTCATTATGCGTTCCTACAAGCTTCCGGGCAACCGACTGCGACTGCTGCATACCAACGAAAACCGGGGAGTTGTGACCATCGACGAGGAAAGGGATTATCACTTCCGGTATGTACTGGAAGACAACTTCGGGAACCGCAGGACCTATCAATTTACCGTAAAGGGTAAACGGCAGAATATTCCTGAATACAAGCCGGAAACCAATGAAATGCTATACTGGAACCGGACCAACGTCATTCAGAAACCGGGCATGGAGCTGGTGGTGCCACGCTATTATGTATACGAGGATGTGCCGCTGCGTACAGACATGCGGGGAGACAGTTCACTCATCGCCTTTGATTACATACTGGATGCCGGACGGACACCCATCCACAGCTACTGCGACTTGTCCATCGGCCTGCGCCACATGCCCGTGGCCGACACCACGAAATACTACATCGTGCAGAAAGCCGGAAAATGGCGAAGCTCCATGGGAGGAAAATACGCCAACGGATGGATAAAGACACGCATACGCTCACTCGGCACCTTCTCTGTGGACGTGGATACCATTGCCCCGCAAATCACTCCTATCGGTCAGAGCGGATGGCGCACCAGCCGAAATATCCGTTTCCGGATAAAGGATATGGAATCGGGCATCGGAAGCCACAAGGTATACATCGACGGCAAGTTCGTATTGTTTGGTCTGAAAAAAGGCATTTTAGTAATTCAGGACCCGGAGAAAGTAAAGAAAGGGGTACCGCACAAACTGGAAGTGACGGTGACCGACCAATGCGGAAACATGGCACGCAAGGAATACAAATTTTAAAACCGCCTTTTATTTTTAAATCATAAAAAACAATCTGTTCGTATGAAAATGAAAAGATTACTGCTGGCTGTCCTTCTGCTGACAGCATACATGGCCAACGGATGGGCATGTACAAACTTCATCGTAGGAAAGAAGGCTTCGGCCGACGGTTCCGTCATCGTTTCTTACTCTGCCGATTCTTACGGTATGTTCGGCTATCTGTGCCATTTCCCAGCTGCACAGCATGCTCCGGGCACCATGCGCGACATCTACGACTGGGATTCGGGTAAATACCTCGGTAAAATCAAGGAAGCCAAACAGACGTACAATGTCATCGGCAACATGAACGAATTTCAGGTTACTATCGGAGAAACCACTTTCGGCGGACGTCCGGAACTGGTGGACAGCACCGGCATCATGGACTACGGAAGCCTGATTTACGTGGCACTGCAACGTTCACGCACCGCCAAGGAAGCCATCAAGGTGATGACTGACTTAGTGAAAGAATACGGTTATTACAGCAGCGGTGAGTCTTTCTCCATTGCCGACCCGAACGAAGCATGGATTATGGAAATGATTGGTAAGGGACCGGGCGTGAAAGGAGCCGTATGGGTGGCTGTACGCATTCCGGACGACTGCATTGCCGCACATGCCAACCAGAGCCGCATCCATAAATTTGACATGAACGACAAGGAAAACTGTCTGTACTCGCCCGATGTCATTTCATTTGCCCGTGAAAAAGGTTATTTCAGTGGGGTAAACAAGGATTTCAGCTTTGCCGATGCCTATTGCCCGCTCGACTTTAGCGGCCTGCGTTTCTGCGAAGCACGTGTATGGAGTTTCTACAACATGTTCAGCAAATCAACCGGACAGTCTTACCTTTCTTACATCCAAGGTGACAGCAAGGAACCGATGCCTTTGTACGTAAAACCCGACAACAAGGTTTCCGTACGCGACATTCAGCACGCCATGCGTGACCACTACGAAGGCACAGCCCTCGACATTACAAAAGACATGGGAGCCGGCTGCTTCCAGATGCCTTACCGTCTGTCTCCGCTGACGTTCAACGTTGACGGTCAGGAATATTTCAACGAACGCCCCATCTCTACTCAGCAGAGTGCGTTCGTATTCGTATCGCAGATGCGCTCTACCCTACCCGACGCCATCGGTGGTGTGCTCTGGTTCGGACTGGACGATGCCAACATGACGGTGTTCACTCCGGTGTACTGCAACACCGACAAGGTGCCTTATCCGTATCAGCAGAAGAACGGTGACTGCGTGACTTTCTCATGGGATTCTGCTTTCTGGATTTACAACTGGGTGGCCGACATGATTCGTCCGCGCTACAACCTGATGGTGGAAGACATGCGTACCGTACAGAATACACTGGAAGATACCTATGCACAATCACAGGAAGGCATTGAAAGTGCAGCCCTGAAACTGTATCAGCAGAACCCGGCCAAGGCTAAAGAATACCTGACCAACTATACCCACATGACGGCTCAGACTGCCGTGGACAGCTGGAAGAAATTGGGAGAATTTTTGATTGTACGCTACAACGACGGTGCGGTAAAACGCATGCAGAACGGACAGCTGCAACGTCCGGAAACAGGAAACACAGCTCCGCTGGACCGTCCGGGATACAGCAAGGAATTCTTGCAGGAACTGGTAAAAGCAACCGGCGAACGCTATAAAATGAAAGAGTTGAAGTAGGATATTTTTCTGCTGCTTTCTCATTCTACAATCAAAAGTTATGATTATTTTTGCAAAAAATAAAGCATATAAGCGAATCAGAACAAGCTAAATGATAGAGAAACATATTGTACTCGAAGATATCGACCCGGTAATCTTCTACGGCCCCAACAACGCCCACATACAAATGATCAAGGCCCTGTTCCCGAAACTGAGAATAGTGGCACGCGGCAATGTCATCAAGGTCATGGGAGATGAGGAGGAAATGTGTGCCTTCGAAGAAGCCGTTCTTGCACTGGAAAAATATTGCGTGCAATATAACTCGCTCAATGAGGAAACGATTCTCGACATCGTAAAAGGTAATGCGCCTAAAACGGAAAAGGCGGGAAACGCCATCGTGTTCAGTGTGACGGGTAAGCCCATCATCCCCAGAAGCGAGAACCAGCTGAAACTGGTGCAGGAGTTTGAGAAGAATGACATGATTTTTGCCATCGGTCCTGCCGGTTCGGGTAAGACCTATACCGCCATAGCACTGGCAGTACGGGCACTGAAGAACAAGGAAATTAAAAAAATCATCCTGAGCCGCCCTGCCGTGGAGGCGGGTGAGAAATTGGGTTTCCTTCCGGGCGACATGAAGGATAAAATCGACCCTTACCTGCAACCGCTGTACGATGCCTTGCAGGACATGATTCCGGCTGCCAAGCTGAAGGAATACATGGAGCTGAATGTCATCCAGATTGCCCCGCTGGCTTTCATGCGTGGACGTACGCTGAATGATGCCGTAGTTATTCTGGACGAAGCCCAGAACACGACTACCCAGCAAATCAAGATGTTTCTCACCCGTATGGGTATGAACACCAAAATGATTGTCACGGGAGACATGACACAGATTGATCTTCCCGCTTCGCAGACTTCCGGACTCGTGCAGGCCATCAAGATTCTGAAGGGAGTGAAGGGCATCAGCTTCATCGAACTGAACAAGAAAGACATCGTACGTCATAAACTGGTGACACGCATCGTGGAGGCTTACGAAAAATTCGAGGAAAAAGAGAAAGCAGAAAGAAAAACTACGCGTACGGCTAAAGAACCGGAAAAAACGCCGCAGGCATAAACCATAAATGAATTTCTATTCATTACTAAACATAACAAGACAATGAGTAAAGCATTAACAAAAACAGACTTTCACTTTCCTGGACAGAAAAGTGTGTATCATGGAAAAGTACGTGATGTGTATAACATCAATGACGAAAAGTTGGTAATGGTTGCTACCGACCGTATCTCGGCGTTCGACGTCGTATTGCCGGAAGGTATCCCTTATAAAGGACAGATGCTGAACCAGATTGCAGCCAAATTCCTGGATGCAACTACTGACATCTGCCCAAACTGGAAACTGGCTACTCCCGACCCGATGGTAACAGTGGGCGTAATGTGTCAGGGATTTCCTGTTGAAATGATTGTACGCGGTTACTTGTGCGGAAGTGCATGGCGTGCTTACAAGAGCGGTGTACGCGAAATCTGCGGTGTACGTCTGCCAGAAGGCATGAGAGAAAACGAAAAGTTCCCTCATCCGATTATCACTCCGACTACCAAAGCTGAAATGGGATTGCATGACGAGGACATCTCTAAAGAAGAAATCCTGGCGAAAGGTCTGGCTACTCCTGAAGAATATGCCACACTGGAAAAATATACATTAGCTTTGTTCGAACGCGGTACTCAGATGGCTGCTGAACGCGGCTTGATTCTGGTGGATACCAAATATGAATTCGGAAAGCACAACGGTGAAATCTACCTGATGGACGAAATCCATACTCCGGACTCCAGCCGTTATTTCTATTCTGAAGGTTACCAGGAACGCTTCGAAAAAGAAGAACCGCAGAAACAGTTGTCTAAAGAATTCGTACGCGAATGGCTGATGGCCAACGGATTCCAGGGTAAGGAAGGACAGCAGGTCCCTGAAATGACTCCGGCTATCGTAGAATCTATCAGCGACCGCTACATTGAACTGTACGAACACATCACTGGCGAAAGCTTCGTGAAGGGTGAAACAGAAGACCTGACCAAACGTATCGAAAAGAACGTAACAGATTATTTGACTCTTTAATATCCCTATATCTCCCTTTAAGGCTGCCCGTGCTGCCTTAAAGGGAGATTCAAAATTTATCCCATCCTAATATTTTTCGCATGTCTCACTATCCACAAGAAAAAATCAAGCCATACAATGAAGATGAGGGCAAGGCTGCTCAGGTAGAGAAAATGTTCGACCATATCGCCCCGGCCTACGACAACCTGAACCACCTGATGTCATGGGGAATCGACAAAAGCTGGAGAAAAAAGGCCATTCGCCTGCTGAAGCCCTATCACCCGCAACGCATTATGGACGTGGCTACCGGAACGGGAGACTTTGCCATTCAGGCCTGCCAGATGCTGCAACCTGCCGAACTGATTGGTACGGACATTTCGGAAGGCATGATGAACGTAGGACGGGAAAAAGTGAAACAACTGGGACTGGACAAGCAGATTTCTTTTGCGAAAGAGGACTGTACGGCTTTGTCGTTCCCAGACAACCGGTTCGATGCCATTACCGTGGCATTCGGCATCCGTAATTTTGAACACTTGGACCTCGGTCTGAAAGAAATGTACAGGGTACTGGTTCCCGGAGGACATCTGGTCATCTTGGAGCTGTCGGAACCGGAACATTTCCCCATGAAACAAGGATATGCAGTTTACTCCAAGGTGGTGATACCTGCACTGGGAAGACTGCTGTCGAAAGACCGTAGTGCCTATACTTATCTTCCTGAATCCATTAAGGCTTTCCCCCAAGGAGAAATCATGCAGGAAATTATCCGGAAAGCCGGCTTCAGCCAGGTAGAATTCAAGCGCCTGACAATGGGTACTTGCACACTCTATTTCGCTACCAAATAACTAAATTCTTTGAACCTTATGAAAAAATTTGGCTTAATCGGCTATCCGCTCGGACACTCATTCTCCAGAAATTTTTTCAATGAGAAGTTCCATTCCGAGAATATTGATGCCGAATATGTGAACTTTGAAATTCCAAGCATTGATGAACTTCCGCACATCATTCAGGCAAATCCTTCGCTTGCAGGACTGAATGTGACTATCCCTTACAAAGAGAAAGTTATTTCCTATCTGGACGAACTGGATAAGGATGCACGCGAAATCGGAGCGGTGAACGTAATTAAAGTGGAACACACCAAGGGAGGCACCAAACTGAAAGGATACAATTCGGACATTATCGGATTTGTGCGTTCCATCGAAGCGCTGCTGGAACCTTATCACAAGAAGGCATTGATCTTGGGTACCGGAGGAGCGTCCAAAGCCATTCATCAAGGATTGAAGCAACTGGGACTGGAGGTGCTGTTCGTTTCACGCAACAAGCACAATGACATGACCATTACTTACGAAGAAATTACACCTGAAATCATGCAGGAATACAAGGTGATTGTCAACTGCACACCGGTGGGCATGTATCCGAAAGCGGATGAATGTCCGAATATTCCGTATGAGTTGCTGACTCCCCAGCACTTGCTGTATGACTTGCTGTACAACCCCAACACCACGCTTTTCATGAAAAAAGGCAGCGACCAGGGAGCCATCGTAAAAAATGGACTGGAAATGCTCCTACTACAGGCTTTTGGGGCTTGGGACATTTGGAACAGCTAAACATTTATCCTACATGACACTGAAGAAAAAAATTGGCTGGACAGCAGGAATTCTGCTTGTACTGATAGTGGGTATTTGCATAGGAGGAAGCCTTTACCTGATAGACTTTTCACTCCGCCCGGAAAACCGGGGAAAGAATATGGAGGAATCTGAAGCATTCATGCGAACTGAATATCCGCAGATTGTTCCCTGGCTGGACAGCCTGCAACAGCACCATGCCTTGCGGGATACGTTTATCACCGCACCAGACGGCATCCGGATGCATGCGTTTTATGCACGTGCTTCTCGCCCTACCCGACGTACGGCCATCATCGTACACGGATATACAGACAATGCCATCCGCATGTTCCACATCGGCTACCTCTATAACCACTCGCTGGATTACAACATTCTGCTGCCTGACCTGCGTTACACGGGACTGACGGAAGGAGATGCCATACAGATGGGCTGGCTTGACAGAAAGGACGTGTTGCAATGGATTGATACAGCTCCAGCTTTGTTTGGCGACTCGCTGAAGGCGGTGGTTCACGGTATTTCGATGGGGGCTGCCACCACAATGATGGTGTCGGGAGAAAAAACACCTGAATACATCACCTGCTTCGTGGAAGACTGTGGCTATACCAGCGTGTGGGACCAGTTCAGCAAAGAGTTGAAAGGTCTTTTCGGACTTCCCCCTTTCCCGTTACTCTACACGGCCAGTTGGATTTGCCAACTCCAGAACGGATGGAACTTTCAGGAGGCGTCTGCCCTCTCACAAGTGGCTCGCTGTACGAAGCCCATGCTCTTCATCCATGGCGACAACGATGATTTTGTCCCCACATGGATGGTGCACAAGGTGTATGCCGCCAAGCCTTCTCCTAAGGAAATCTGGATTACAGAAGGCGTAGACCACGCACACTCCTACAAGCTGTATCCGGATGAGTACACAGAAAAGGTAAAAGCGTTTACTGATAAATATGTCCACTAAAACAGATAAAAACAAACCGGGTGTTTCATTGGTCAAGTTGAAACACCCGGTTTGTTTTTTTATTCCTTCTATAATAATATATAAGCACTTATGCCTGAAGCTCTTCGCATTCTTTCAACCACAATGCAGCACTGGCATCACTCGGCATACGCCAGTCTCCTCGCGGACTCAAAGATACGGAACCAACCTTCGGCCCATCGGGCAAGCAGGAACGTTTGAACTGTTGCGCAAAGAAACGGCGATAGAAGTTGGTAAGCCATTTCTTGATAGTCGTGCTATCGTACACCCCACGGAAGGCAATTTCGGCCAGATAGAAAATCTTTGCCGGACGGAAACCAAAGCGCAGGAAATGGAAGAGGAAGAAATCGTGCAGCTCATACGGTCCGACCAAATCTTCTGTTTTCTGCTTGATATTGCCGTTCTCATCGGCCGGAATCAGTTCCGGACTGATAGGCGTATCGATAATGTCCAGCAAGGTATTTCGTGAGAGCGTATCTACACCGGTCTGAGCCACCCAGTTCACCAGGTAGCGAACCAAGGTTTTAGGGATGCTGGCATTTACTCCATACATGGACATGTGGTCACCATTATATGTAGCCCATCCCAAAGCAAGTTCTGAAAGGTCACCGGTACCGATTACCAGTCCGCCAATCTTATTGGCATAATCCATCAATATCTGGGTTCTCTCTCTGGCCTGTCCGTTTTCGTAGGTCACATCATGCACGGACATATCCTGACCTATATCCTGGAAATGTTGGATGCAGGCATCCTTTATACTGATTTCTTTCGTAGTAACCTGCAGAGAGCTCATCAATGAAAGTGCATTGTGGTAGGTTCGATCTGTAGTACCGAAACCCGGCATGGTAACTCCCACAATACCTTTACGAGACAGATTCAACTTATCAAAGGTCTTGACACAAACCAGAAGCGCCAAGGTAGAATCCAATCCACCGGAGATACCTAACACCACCGTCTTGCAATTGGTGTGTACCAAGCGCTTGGCCAGTCCGGCTACCTGAATAGAGAAAATCTCCTCGCAACGTTCGTCCAGCTGGCGTTCACCAGAAGGCACAAACGGATGAGGTTCTACCGAACGGGTAAGAGTCAAATCGCGTGAAGCAACAAGTGCGGTAGAGATATGCTGCATAGGATGCTGGTCGCGATACATACGTACGCTGCTGGAGAAAGTGGTATTCGTCAGACGTTCTCCTCTCAGACGCTCTACATCTATCTCGCTGACCACAAGCTGTTCTTCAAATGAGAAACGGTCGGAAGCGGCAAGCAGGCTTCCATTCTCGTAAATCAATGCGTTTCCGGCAAAAACCACATCGGTGGTAGATTCCCCGAAACCGCAGGATGAAAATACATATCCAGCCAGACAACGAGCTGACTGCTGTGCCAACAACGAGCGGAGGTACTGATGCTTGCTGATATTTTCGGTATCGGCAGACAGGTTGAAGATAATCTCCGCGCCTTTCAGGGCCAGTACAGAGCTAGGAGGTACAGGCGCCCATACATCCTCACACAACTCGATTCCGAAGCATACATCCGGCGTATCGAACAGCAGGTTTGTACCCATCGGCACCACCTGACCACACAAACGCACATTCATGGAATCCGGATGAGCCACAGCAGAAGTAAACCAGCGTTTCTCGTAGAATTCTTTATAATTAGGCAGATAAGTCTTAGGCACAATACCCAGAATCTTACCTTTCTGAAAAACCACGGCACAGTTCATCAGCGTGGAATTGACCACGACCGGCATACCGACAATGGAAATAATGTCCAGCTGACGGGTATTATTGACAATCTGCATCAAAGCCAGTTCAGCCTGCTCAAGCAATAAACTTTGCGCAAACAAATCTCCACAGGAATATCCTGTCAGGTTCAATTCCGGAAAAACAATAATCTGAATCCCCTTTCCATCGGCTATTACAATCTGTTTCTCCGTCTGTTGTGCATTGAATTTGCAGTCGGCTACTTTCACTGCAGGAACGGCAGCCGCCACTTTTACAAAACCAAATCTCATATAATTTGTTATATATAAATAGATATGCAAAAATAAACAGAATATTTGAACATCTACACAGAATAAAGAGGGAGATTTTAAAGAAAAGGCATAAAGCAAAAAAAATAAAAAACAGAGGAGAGTATTTGTGGTTATAAAAAATCTTTGTATATTTGCCTTCGAATTAGAATTGTAACAATTACATAATTGAAAATAAATATGACAGCATACGAATACTTGCTCAGTTACCACATCAAGCCGTCTGTACAACGCATCGCCATCATGGATTATCTGTTGAACCATAAGACACATCCATGTATCGATGAAATATATACAGCTTTGTGCAAGGAAATCCCCACGCTCTCTAAAACAACGGTATATAATACGCTGAAGTTGTTTGTAGAACACGGCGCGGCCAAAATGCTGACCATAGATGAAAAAAATGCCTGCTTTGACGGAGATGTGCATCCGCATGCGCATTTTCAATGCAAGGTCTGCAATAAAATCTACGATGTGGAAATTCCACAGAACCTCAGTGAGGCCGAACCCTTCCGTAAAGAAGATTTTATCGTAGAAGAAGTGCATCAGTATTATAAGGGAGTTTGCCCCGAATGTGCTGAAAAAGGATTGATGAATAACTAAGAACTAACTTATTAATATAATAACTAACTACTTAAAATTTTTGACTTATGAAAAAGTTTATCTGTACAGTTTGTGGTTACATTTACGAAGGTGAAACAGCTCCTGAAAAGTGTCCGTTGTGTAAAGCTCCTGCTTCTAAATTCAAAGAAATGGAAGAAGCTGAAGGTGGTTTGCAGTTTGTAGACGAACACGTAATCGGCGTAGCTAAAGGTTGCGACGACGAAATGATCAAAGACCTGAACAACCACTTCATGGGCGAATGTACTGAAGTTGGTATGTACCTGGCTATGAGCCGTCAGGCTGACCGCGAAGGCTATCCTGAAGTAGCAGAAGCTTTCAAACGTTATGCTTGGGAAGAAGCTGAACACGCTGCTAAATTCGCAGAACTGTTGGGTGACTGTGTATGGGATACTAAGACAAACCTTGAAAAACGTATGAACGCTGAATGCGGTGCTTGCGAAGACAAGAAACGTATTGCTACTCGTGCTAAACAGCTGAACCTGGATGCTATCCACGATACTGTTCACGAAATGGCTAAGGACGAAGCTCGTCACGGAAAAGGTTTCGAAGGCTTGTACAACAGATACTTCAAGAAATAATTGAAAGTATACTTTCATCACTAACGGAGGCCACCTCAATCACGAGGATGGCCTCTATTTTTTTCTCTTTGAGAACCATAAAAGCTGAATTCACAGTCCTTTAATCAAAACCAGTACTCCTTAGGCAGTACCGGAGTACTTCTTCGGCAGTACTTCAGTACTTCCTTTGCAGTACTGAAGTATTTCCCTGAAAGTACTGGGAAAACGTATTTTTCTACATATAAGAAAGACTGCCCCAATTCTCCTGGAACAGCCCTGTCTTGTTTATATATCTACCCAAATGATTAACGGTTTGTCTTTCCCAACCAGGTCAGTCGATGCCAGATAGTTTCCAACGGGCCACGTTTGAAATGGCGGAACCACCAGTGAGCAAAAGCAAGTTGGGCCAGGAAGAATACAATTCCAACCAATAAACTCAACGTAGTGCCACAAGATTTATGCAAGGCCAGTCCGTAACCGAAATACAGGAAACTTCCTATCACTGATTGCATGATATAGTCGGTCAGACTCATTCTTCCGTAGGGTACAAGTATCTTCAGTATCCGTCCCTTCCCCATCCAATACAACAAGAGGAATGCAGATACAATGGCCAGCATAAAGCAGAAGTTATACCAGGAATTGAAAATAGTCTTCAAACTGTCAAGCATCAAAGGCTGTGAAGCAATTGCAAATATAAAACCTTTAAGGAAATAGAAAATCACCGTCAAAGGAAGTGAAAAGCATAACACATAAGTCCAGAATGTACGTGCCTTTGTCAGAGCAGCTTCAGAAGAAGAATCAAAATACCCCACACGCCCTATCCACAAACCAAGGATGAACAAAGAGCAGGTCTGGAAAACTCGTCCGTAGCACCAGGCCCAGTTCAGACTGGCCAATTGACCAATTGTGAAATTTACCTTCACCATCTCCCACCAGGATTCACCTCCCAACTGAGGATATACATCGCCCAACGAGAAAATCATTTGTTTCGGTGCGTATTCAGGATTAACAAAACCACATAGCACTTTCACCCATTCTACGGGCTGCAGCATCAATATCAGTGCCAATATCAGCAATCCCTTGTTGCTCCAGTGACGTACAGGCACAAGGATAAAACCTAAAATGGCATATAGCACCAAGATTTCACCCGGGAAAAACAAAGAATTGACAAAACCGAAACCCAGCAATAGCAGCAAGCGCCACATATAGCGGTTCTTAAAATCTTCCCCTCTTTTTTCCGAACCCCGGCTCTGCAAATAGAACGTGAAACCGAACAGCAAGGCAAAAATAGCGTATGCCTTACCCGAGAACATGAAGAACAGCATGTCCCACAGGCTTTTATCCAAAGCGCCAAGCACCGGAGAGGTAGTTTCCGGAAAAGAATAAAAATTAAAATGTTCAATGTTATGAAGCAGGATAATCCCCATTACCGCGAATCCTCGTAACGCATCAATAGCCAGGATTCGCTCTTTCTTTTGAATGTTTTCCATCGTCTGTAAAATTAACAATAAAAAAACGGGAAACCTGTTTTTAAAAAGCAGGCTTCCCGTTTCTACAATTATGGCACGCCATCTCCCACAAAAGAGAATGTGCCTTATCTCATATTATTATCTTAGTTCTTTGCAGAATCATTTACGGCAGCCGGAGCAGTAGTAGCCGCAGCATCAGTCTTCTGAGGAGCAGCAAAACCTGCAGGAGCATTCAACGGATTTGTTTTCTGCTCTTTTACAGCCTGTTCCATGATTACTGAAGAACCTTCTACCTGAGAAGGAACTACGTAAGAAGTAGCTACACTGATTACTACCATGAAAGCAGCCAAACCCCAAGTCAGTTTTTCAATAAAGTCAGTTGTCTTACGAACTCCCATAATCTGATTAGACGAAGCGAAGCTAGAAGAGAGTCCTCCTCCTTTTGAATTCTGTATCAGTACCACGAAGCACATCAATACAGCTGCAAGCACCATTAATACAACAAATAATAAATACATTTTCTTTTATTTTGATTTAGCGTTAATAATCAATTTTTCCAAAAACCTGATTTGGTCTGCAAAGTAAGTATTTTTTTTCGGATATTTCAAATTTAATTTTTTAATAATTTCCAGCGCTTTATCATAGCGTTGCTGTTTAACATAAATTTTAGCCAAAGTTTCCGTAAAATAATCTTCTCCTTCTTCCGTATCAGCCTCTTCTTTTTCTGTATCAGGCACAATCTCCTCCGTTTCTACAGTCTCTGAAGAGGATTCCTCCTCCGACAAAGCAGTCTCCTTTATCGGCTCCACTCCTTCGGCTTCTTCACGGGCCGCCTGTTCTATAAAGTGGTCGATTAAATCCTGTCCGCGCAGGGGATTTACAGAAGCGGTTTCTGTATTTTCCTCCTTTTCCATCAGCACAGAAGTATAATCTACTGCTTCTACCGGCAAAGGAAAGAGTTTCTCCACAGAAAGGTCCTTATCATCGGCCAGAAAACGGTCAATCAGGTCCAGCGTTCTGTCAGATGTTTCTGACGATACGTTTTCTTTTTCGGCTACATGCCGGTTAATGACAAACTTATCCCCTTCAATGGCATAAAACAGGATACTCAAATCGGCTACAAACAAAGCCCCCTTGCGCAACTCATCTTTAAAAGAAGGGTCACGCAACAGATACAGATTCTTCAAATACAAAATACGGGCTGTCTGGAAAAAAGGATACTGCACCAGAAGCTGTCTTAACTCATACAAGCTTTCAGTGCCCAGCTCCTCCGGGTGTTCAATCCAATGCTGTAGTCGTTGTTGTATCATCATTCCTGCTCTTACCAGTTGGCTACAGTTGCATTAAATATCTGCTCCACAATTTCATCAATCATCTGCTGTACAAGTTCTTCTTGCACGGACGACAACTGCTGGCTGGCATTGTATTCACGGCTGGCAGTAAACTGCTGGTCAGAAATATCTTCCGCATGATTGGTATTATTGACAAATCTCACATTTACCGTCATTCTCAACTCTGCCATCGTAGAATAACCGTCGGAACCTACTCCTTTATTGTAAGCATCGTAGTTCGTAATTTCACCCGACAATTCCAAATCACCTCCCTGACGAACCTGTTTCAGACGAGTCTGCTGCATATATTTATCCTGCAAAGCCGTGTTGAACATCGACTCCATCGGTCCCCATACAAAGGCAGCCGAACGGTTCGGGAAATTCTGGAAGCTGATTGTCTTCACCTTATCATAGTTAATGGAAGAACCATTAAATTTATACGAAACCGTACATGCCGTAAGGATACACAAACAAACGGCCAGAAAATATTTACTCAGTCTGCTATATTTTTTATTCAAGTCCATATTCTTTGATTTTTCTATAAAGGGTACGTTCTGAAATTTTCAAATCATTCGCTGCATTTTTTCTTTTTCCATGATGCCGCTCCAATGCCTTCCGAATCATTTCTTTCTCCACTTCATCCAATGAAAGGTTTTCTTCAATGTATTCTTCCGTATCCTGCACATCGTCCGACACATCTGCATGTGTAACCTTCACATTCGGATTTACTTGTGACACATTCGTTACCGGAGTCACGCTGGATACCTTGCCCACTTCCTCCGCAGGATTCAATACCACTGCAGAAGGCTGTATCAGGCTGGATGGAGTTTCGGGGATATAATGTACCGGCATAGACGACGGAGCAGTGACCGTTCCACCAGCCGCACGTTCGGCCATGATGTCATGCACCAGTTTCTTCAATTCGGTCACATCCCTCCTCAGGTCAAACAACACCTGATAAAGTATCTCTCTCTCACTCTGGAAACTCTTTTCACCTTGCGGCTTCACGCCACCCAGCAATGTCGGGAATTTAGACACGGGTTGAACTGGCAAATACCCCCGAAGAATTTCGGCAGTAATCTCACGGTTGGTTTCGATAATGGAGATTTGTTCCGTGATATTTTTCAACTGACGGATATTACCCGGCCAGGTATACGATACGAGTAACAGCTTGGCATCCTCCATCAACTGAATGGCCGGCATACGGTATTTTTCGGCAAAATCTGCGGCAAACTTACGAAACAAAAGAGGAATGTCATCCGGCCGTTCACGCAGTGCCGGTACTTTAATAGGCACCGTATTCAGACGATAGTACAAGTCTTCACGGAAACGTCCGTTCGCTATGGCTTCCGTAAAATCCACATTCGTGGCTGCCACAATCCTGACATCCGTTTTCTGCACCTTGGAAGAGCCGACCTTTATATATTCTCCGCTTTCAAGCACACGAAGCAAACGAGCCTGAGTAGAAAGAGGAAGTTCACCCACCTCATCCAGAAAGATGGTGCCGCCATTAGCCTCGGCAAAATACCCGTTACGGTCGCTGATGGCACCGGTAAATGCCCCTTTCTCATGACCAAATAATTCGGAATCAATCGTACCCTCCGGAATGGCTCCACAGTTTACCGCAATATACGGCCCGTGTTTTCTCCGGCTAAACTGATGGACTATCTGAGGGAAGCTTTCCTTACCGACCCCACTTTCTCCCGTCACCAGCACGGACAAGTCTGTAGGAGCCACCTGAATAGCCACATCAATGGCACGGTTCAACCCTTCACAATTGCCTATGATGCCAAAACGAAGTTTTACATTCTGTATCTCTGATTTCACCATATAGTCTTCGATTATATGGCAAATTTACAAAAAGTTTGAAACCCGTACATGCATTTACTCCAAAAAGTATAATTTAGAATACGGTACGAATCATGAAGCGTATACCCCACTTGCTGGCTGTAGGCAGTTCATTGTAATTCAAACGACGTACATATTCCACATGGAGCAACTTGAAGATATTATGAATACCCGCACTTACCTCCACATAAGGTTTCTTGGGGTCCATGACATAGCTTGAGGTATGATAATTGCCCGCTGCATCGTAATGTCCCGGGAACAACATCAGTTCCGTATCATTGGCATTCTGCGGGAGCAACGGGTTATTCTTGTCGGTAAGTGTACCCCACAAACATTTCACGCCGATAAACTCACGCCATTTCAGCTTCTTCAGAAGAGGAATACGGTTGAAGATTTTTCCCTGCAGATTCCATGATACATCCAGCGATGCATAACGGTCGTTCAGGAACTCCATATTATTAATCAAGCTGAAGGTTTCGTCCTGAAGAATATAAGACAAGTTGGCCGCCGGCATAATCAGCAAGGGGAAAGGTACCTTATTCCATTGGATACCTCCTTTTACACAGGTATCAATGTTTCCCCAGGAGCTCAGCCACCAGCGCTTGTAGAGACTCATTTCCGTCATGTTATAGGTATAATCACTACCCAAGATACCCTTCAATCCCAGCGTATGCTGCAACGTAAAGACCGGTGCATCGAGATTGACCGGCAAACGGCGCTGCTTGGTATTGATGAATGTTTCTCCCGGTGCATAACGAAAAGCCAGCGTAGCCTCAGCCAGTGAAAAATCCTTCGTATTATAAGGAGAATGTACCCATTCCGTTCCTGTCAGTGCACCCGATGCCAAATCCTGCTGCAACTGATTTTCCTGTGCCATGGTACGATAAAACAATTTTCCACAAGCCTCCAGATTGGTATGCTTCAGCATAAAGGTTGTTTTCAAACCACTCTCCTTCTCCAGTTCATACTTCACGCTGGCCGTACGCTCGTAGTTATACTGGTCGACCGATGTCACCTTGAACGAAGTAAACACATTGTCCTTGTCGGTTCCCATAAACTTATCGGACGGCAACATATTATCATACGAATACGACAGCGTCATCGAATTAATCGGATACTCACGGGGAAGGTATTCCTTCTTGTTGAAAGAATATTCCACCTCAGCCTTGTATTTCGACTTCTCGTCCTTAAAACCATAGGCATAATATCCGCGTAAGAAGAGATGAGGATTCAGGTTCGCAGTGGTTTGTGCAGAAGCCCTCAAACGCAACCCGTCAATGTAGTTGCTTGAAATCATCGTATTAATCGGGCCAATATCCACCTTACTGGGTCTTCCTTTCACTCCTGTTTCGACAAAGTTTTCGATAAAGGCCTTGGCCACAAATATGATGTACTTAAATCCCTTGATCTTCGCCAGATTATCGACAAACTGTCCCATATTATCTTCCGACTTTGTCAGCTCCGTCGGGCGATATTCTTTCCAGAAAGAGTCATCACGCATCATGGCATTGACATCCTTTATCTCATCTCCCTTCTTCTTGAATATCTTGGCTGGAATCTCGTCAAATCCAAAATCAGAATATCGTGTGGTACGCCTTACCTGGAAAGAACCCAATATCTTCTTCAAATAAGACAGTTCACACAGCATGTCATCTTCCATCAGCACCCATTCTCCCGTAGACAACTGACCGAACTTCTGTTCAATAATCATATTATCCACAAAGTTGATATCAGTCTTCTTCGGAAGATTCATGATACATTTATTCACACGGAAAGTAGAATCCGCAAGAATATACAAATGACCGGTGAAACCAAAATCCTGCGAGTTGTTGGGTACGAAAGTTAAGTGGAAGCATTTTTCCTTATCCACCATCATCGTATCCATGATGTAATACTTATAGAAATTGATACCCGCATTCGAAATCGGACTATCGAACGGGTACTGAAGGAAACGGAAGCGGTCCTGATAAATATTAATATCCTGGAACACATCTTTCAATACAGTCGACAACATATCGCCTGTATTAAACAATTCATTGACTCCCGTAGAGTTAATACCTTTTACAATCGTCTTTTCATCGTGGGGATTTTTCCGGTACAGTTTTTCCGTCACCGTCTCGTCCACGGAAATAGGCAGAATATTCTTACCCGTCACGCTACACTGCTCCACCTGGTCACGGAAGAAAGGATACTTCTTAAACAGGTTTGATTCACGCAACGAGTCGGTTGTAATATTATTTAAAGAAAATGTAATCTTCTGATACTTATTATAATGATAGAAGTCATTCACCCCCAAATCATTCAGTTTTTTGGCTGCAATAACTTTCTTCATCATTTCCACTGCCGGATTATTCTTTCGAGAATATTTTTCCTTCTTAGGCTTCACCACGACCTCATCCAGCACCAAGTCGGGCTTCATTTTCACATTCAATGTCTTCGTCTTGGCAGACACATCACGTACCTCCGTACCATAGCCCACCATAGAAAAGGTCAATTTATTCCACCCTGCATGAGCAGCTATTGAATATTTACCATCTATATCTGTAATAGTTCCCACCCCTTTTCCGTCATAATATACATTCAAATAAGGGATAGGGTCACCCGTTTCGGAGTCTGTAACGACTCCACTGATTTGTGCAGAAAGTTTCACAACTCCCAGACACAACACGATTAAAAAAAGCAATCTTTTTATCATATATCTCATTAACACCTTAATAGTCCAGCTTATCAAGTTTGTAAAAATACAGAGTGAAATAATCTCTTACAAATTTCACTCCCTGAAAAACGATATTCTTACCTTTTTTTATGAATAATAGAATATAATTTCTTCTGTCACCTACGAAAAAACCGGCAATGAAGCGCCCTCATTGCCGGTTTTATTTTTTTACAAAAAAGACAGTAAGCCTTAGTCAATTTCTTCATCAGCTTCATAGCCTCCCATCTCGCGCAAAGCATTCTTCAGCATGACATATTGCTGGAACAAATGATTTACCGGAACTTCACCCTCTGTATAATCGTGCATCGGGCTCTTCAGGAAGAAACTCAAGAAGCGTTGTGTTCCGTAACGTCCGGCACGTGCAGCCAAGTCGCTCAACAATACCAAGTCCAGACACAACGGAGCGGCCAAAATAGAATCCCTGCACAAGAAGTTGATCTTAATCTGCATCGGATAGCCCATCCAGCCGAAAATATCAATATTATCCCAGCCTTCCTTGTTGTCATTACGAGGCGGATAATAGTTGATACGTACCTTGTGATAATAATCAGAATACAAATCCGGCTGGTCTTCCGGTACCAGAATAGATTCCAGTGTAGAAAGCTTGCTCACTTCTTTTGTATGGAAGTTAGCCGGTTCATCCAACACAAGACCGTCGCGGTTTCCTAAAATATTGGTAGAGAACCATCCTGACAGTCCCAGACAACGTGTTCCGATAATCGGCGCAAAGCCCGACTTCACCAATGTCTGACCAGTCTTGAAATCCTTACCGGCAATCGGCATCTTAGTCTGTTCTGCCATTTCCCACATAGCCGGAATATCCACAGTGGTATTCGGCGCACCCATGATGAAAGGAGCTCCTTCGGCCAAAGCAGCGTATGCATAACACATAGAAGGAGCAATGTGTTCGCGGTCATCCTGTTTCATTGCGTTCTCCAACGCAGCCAAGGTGCCATGTACGCTTTCACAAACCGGTACGTAAATTTCAGTAGAAGCAGCCCAAAGCACGACGATACGTGCACAATTGTTGTCTGCCTTAAATTTACGAATGTCCTCTCTCAGTTGTTCCACCATATCCCAGCGGGTAGCACAATCTTTCACATTGTTTCCATCCAGGCGTTTGGCATAGTTACGGTCAAAGGCAGCCTTCATCGGCACAATCTTTTCCAGTTCATCTTTCACCGGATTAATATCCTTCTCACGCAACACTTCACAGTTGATAGCCGACTCATACGCATTGGCCGGATACACATCCCATGCACCGAAAACAATGTCGTCCAGCTTAGCCATGGGGACAATTTCATTGTAATGCAAATATTTCTTTGCCTCCCCACGTCCTACACGAATCTTATCATACTGCGTCATTGAGCCCACCGGCTTTGCCAATCCTTTACGAGTCATTAAAACCCCTGTCATAAACGTGGTAGCCACAGCTCCCAGACCAACACACAATACGCCCAGCTTACCTTCTGCGGGCTTTACATTCATTTTTTCCATTTCTAAATTCCTTTTTTTCCTAATAACTTTACATTTATCCTTGCCTTCGAAATCAAGTCTTTTTCAAGAATATATCCCAAAGTGCAGGTAACAAATTGCTCAAAGTTAAGACTTTGTTTAATTAGATAAAGCTTTTATGAGCTTTTTTATTTGCTAATAAGTAAAAATAAGCCATAAATTCAGAAGAAAAAGCCATTAACCGACTTATCAGAGAGTAAAATAATGCGTATCTTTGCAGACGCATTTAAAGAAATACTCAACTACATGAATGATATTTGTTGCATTGGACACATTACATTAGACAAAATTGTAACTCCAAAACAAACGACTTACATGCCGGGAGGCACTTCTTACTATTTTTCACACGGTATACGCAGACTGAAAGATTTCAAAAACTACAAGCTGGTAACCGCTGTGGCTCCTAGTGAATATGGCATCATTGAAGAAATGAGAAAAGAAGGGCTTCAGGTAGAAGTCCTGCCAAGCCGTCACACCGTATATTTCGAAAATACATACGAAGAGAATCAGGACAACCGTTCCCAGCGTGTATTGGCTAAGGCTGACCCTTTCACCGCAGATGCTTTAAAAGATGAAAATGCACACATTTTCCATTTAGGAAGTTTGCTGGCGGATGACTTTCCACTTGAAGTAGTAAAGGAGTTGGCACAGAAAGGTACATTGGCTGTCGACGCACAAGGCTATCTCCGAAAAGTGGAAGGTGAGCACGTATTCCCTGTAGACTGGCATGAAAAGAAAAAAGCCCTGAAATACATTGATATCCTGAAAGTCAATGAACACGAAGCTGAAGTGCTGACGGGCTTCAAAGACCCTGAAAAAGCAGCCAAGCAACTGGCTCAGTGGGGTGTTAAAGAAGTTCTGCTGACTTTAGGAAGTCTTGGATCACTTATTTATGCAGAAGGAAAGTTCTATAAAATTCCGGCATACGCTCCTAAAGAAGTAGTCGATGCTACCGGATGCGGTGACACTTACGTACTTGGCTATCTCTACATGCGAAACAAAGGAGCTTCATACGAAGAAGCAGGATGTTTTGCAGCTGCCATGTCTACTATCAAGTTAGAAAAATCTGGTCCTTTTTCCGGAACGGAAGAAGAAGTATGGCATATTCTGAAAAACAACAAACAAAAACCGGAAGTACTGGTTGCCCAATAAGCCCAAATTTTTCATACAAATAAAAACATTAAGGGGTTGCCTGCTGATTTCAGCCTGCAACCCCTTTCTTATACCTGTCATCCTAACGGTTATCCCATCTTTCCTGTCAGATAGGCTCTTGTACGTTCGTCAACCGGATCTTTAAACATTTTCTCCGTATTGTCATACTCTATCAGTTCACCCATGTACATGAACATGGAACGGTCGGAGATACGCATAGCCTGTGACATGTTATGAGTCACAATCAGGATAGTCACCTCTTTTTTCAGCTGGTCCATCAACCCTTCGATGTGCTTGGTAGCAATCGGGTCAAGAGCAGAAGTAGGCTCATCCATAAGCAGAATGTCCGGCTGAAGCGCCAGAGAACGTGCAATACACAAGCGCTGTTGCTGTCCACCTGAGAGGAAAGTACCACGCTTTGTCAGAGAGTCCTTTACTTCATCCCACAAACATACGTTGCGCAAGTTACGTTCCACAATCTCATCCTTCTGCGATTTTGACAGATGAATACCATTCAAGATATATCCGGCCAGCACGTTGTCGTAAATATTCATGGTCGGGAACGGGTTCGGGCGCTGGAACACCATACCGATGCGACGACGTTCTTCCATCGGGTGCATCTGAAGCACATTTTCACCATTCAGTAAAATCTCTCCCGTCACACGGATATTCTTGTACAACTCGTGCATGCGGTTCACGGCACGCAGCAACGTACTCTTTCCACATCCAGAAGGCCCCATGATGGCCGTAATCGTATTTTTTTCAATATCAGCCGACACATGCTTTACAGCCATCACGTCGCTGGTATATGATATACACACATCTTTTATTTGAAGAATAGGATCCTTTATATTTTCCATTTCTTTGCAATTCGTTTAGCTAATAAATTCAGACATAACACAAAAGTCAACAGGAACAAAGAAGCTCCCCATATCAGACTCTGCAAGTTCGGGTCGTTAAAGAACTCCCAGATAAGCAAAGGAACAGCCGACATAGGCTTGGTCATGTTCCAACTGATAGCAGCTCCTCCCAAGGCAGTAAACATCAACGGAGCTGTTTCACCGACTACACGAGAGATGGCCAGCAAAATACCGGTAAAGATACTACCCAGTGCAGAAGGCACCATCACCTTCAGCATCACTCTCCAGTAACTACCTCCCAATGCCAGTCCAGCCTCTTTCAAGGTTTCCGGAAGCACCTTCATGGTTTCTTCCGTAGAACGGATAATCAGCGGAAGCATCATGATGAACAATGCCACACTTCCTGCAATGGCCGAATAACCTTTCATCGGGACAACCACCCAGATGTAAGTAATGATACCGATAATGATGGAGGGAGTACCCTGAAGCAAGTCGGTCAGGTAGCTGACAAACACGGCAAACCAGCTTTTTCTGTATTCTGACAGACAGATACCACACAGAATTCCTACCGGGATAGCGACTACAGCAGCCAGCAAAAGCATCAGGAAGGTTCCGATAATTCCGTTTGCAATTCCCCCCGGAATTGCTTCTCCGGCAGAAGCGGCCATCATCGCCTTATAGGCATTCGGAGTAGCTTCGGTGAGAAACGACCATCCCAATTGTTTCCAACCCTTGATCAATACTTCTCCCAAAATCGCCAGCAAAGGAATCGCTGTCACACCCGACAATACGCAAACCAGAATATAAAGCAAGCGGCTTTTCAGGATACGTATCTTAATATTATTTCCATATAACATAAGCACAAATCTTTTTAGCAGATTACACGTGACGGGCACGACGAATCAAAATCTTTCCGATAATATTAATGATGGCCGTAATCAGGAACAGTAACAAACCGATGGCGATCAGTGAAGAAAGCTTCAAACCGTCTGCCTCGCCAAACTGGTTTGCAATGATACTTGCCATGGTATTACCCGTGGTACGCAGTGTGTCCGGCATCTGGTTGGTATTTCCAATCAGCATGGTCACTGTCATCGTTTCTCCCAGCGCACGTCCGATAGCCAGAATATAGGCTGAGAAAATACCGGAACCCGCCATCGGGAATATCACTCTCTTGATTACCTCTGCACGCGTAGCTCCCATGGCATAAGCCCCTTCTTTCAAGTCGGAAGGAACCATCTTGATAAATTCGGCACTCAAGGAAGCTGCATACGGCACAATCATGATGGCCAGCACAAACGCAGCAGTCAGAATACCGGAACCCTGCGGAGACAGGTTCAAGTGCATGAATACGGTACGAAGTACATAGAACCCCCACAAGCCATAGATAATGGAAGGAATACCTGCCAGCAAATCAATCACCGTACCCAGAACGGCCGCGATTTTCTTTCCACGGAAATACTCACCGGTGAACAGTGCGACAGGAAGTGAAAATGGAATACACATCAGCAACGCCAGTGCCGTAGTAAGCAGTGTACCCGTAATAAAAGGAAGAGCGCCATAACTTTCTTTACCGGCAGTGGTCACCCAGTCGTCAGAGAAGATAAAATGCCAGAATCCAAACTCCTCGAAAGCGCCGGAAGCGTCAACGGTGAGGGAGTAAATAATTCCCCCACCAATGACCGGTATCACAATAGCCGATAAGATAAGTAAGACTTTAAACAGTTTGTCTTGCATAACTTATTGTCTTATTTATTTAAGAATCGGCTGTCCATCGTATGTCACAGCTTTCAGGTTCTGAAGGCTCTGTTCGATAGCCTTCTTAGGCAGCGGCGCATAGTGTACGGTAGCAGTGGTCTGCTGTACGCTGTCGCTCAACATATATTGCATCAAATCCAAAGTAGCTTTTGCCTGTTCCATAGAACGGTCTGCATAGTGCTGTTCCTTGTAAATCAGCAACCAGGTGAAGCAACTGATAGGATAAGCTCCTGCTGCATCTGCATCGGTAATTGAACAACGAGTATCCTGAGGAATATCACCGGCAGCTGCTGAAATGCTTTCAGTAGAAGGTACTACCAGCTCACCACGCTTGTTATATACGCTTGCGTAAGGAATCTTCTGAGCAAAAGCATATTCAGAACCGATATATCCTAATGAATAAGGAGTCTGTGCGATAATTCCTGCTACGCCCGGATTACCTTTGGCAGCCTGTCCGACCGGGAAATCCACGGTTTTACCTGCACCATAAGTGTTTTTCCAGTTTTCACTTACTTTTGACAGATAGTCTGTAAAGATGAAAGTTGTTCCACTACCATCTGAACGGTATGCCAGAATAATTTTCTTTGCCGGCAACTGTACATCCGGATTCAGTTTCTGCAGACGTGCATCGTTCCAGTCTGTAATCTTGCCTGCATAAATATCGGCAATCACGTCACCAGAAAGGTTCAATTTAACCACATCCGGCAAGTTATAAGCCATTACGACAGCTCCCATACAAGTCGGGATATGTACCACCGGCTGCATTTCAGCCATTTCCTTGTCGCTCAAGAAAGCATCGCTACCTGCAAAGTCTACGATACCGTCTTTCAAGTTGCGGACACCACCGCCACTACCAATACCACCGTAAGAAATCTTGTCACCAGAAGTTGCATTGTAGTTTTCGAAAGACATATTATAAAATGGCAAAGGGAATGTAGCACCTGCACCTGTCAGTTCTACTGATTCACGACCATTAGCTGATTTCTGTCCACCACACGCTGCAAACGACAAAGCCATCGCTCCAGCAATTAAAGGCAAATAAAACTTTTTCATTGTGTTATACATTTAATATAAGTTACAAATCTATGTTATTCATTGAGTTAAATCGCAAACGAAGCATTCAGGTATACATAACTGGCCGTCTTGCCGCCTTCTGTTTTCGGTGACCACAACCGGAAGTTAGGAGCTAACTTGATGTATTTACCTAATTTAAATTCGGCACCTACCATTCCGGCCATACCGTCCGCATCTTTGTTCCAGTCTTTCTCTGAAGAAAGCAGGTCCCAACGACCGAAAAGACTTATTTTCTTGCTTAACTGTGCAGACGCATAAACCGAGAAACCATCCTGATCACAATCAGGCACATATTTCGTATTGGTCTGGTAATTGTATTCCGCTGCCACTGAGAAGGCTGTATGCTTATATCCGACAAAAGCTGCCAGATTCGTAATACCTTTTTCCCCTTCTTCTACCGATTCATTATACGAACCGTATGCACGTACCGTCAAGCCCTCAACCGGAGTCAGTGTTACACCTGCCCCATACTGCAAGCCATCTTTCACCTGTACTTTTTTATAACCTTCTCCGTTGGCTACAATCACATCGGCCGAAACCACCTTGTTAAATTTATAGGCTACTGAAACTCCCAAGTCCGCACTGCTGCCGAACTTATATTCATCCTGAAAAGATTTCATCACATAACGTTTTCCCCAGAAATCTTCCTGAACCTTAAATTGAGTCGTAGTGATTAATCCGGCGTTCAGCGTCCAGCCGTTTTGCTTCCAGGTAATCTGTGCATTTTTCACATATCCGATGCGCTGATAGTCATTTACGTCTTTTGACTGACCGAAATCAAGTACTGCCTTCAACTGCAATCCGTGAGGCAAAGTATACTTATAGCCGATATAGGCACGGTCCAGGTTAAACCCTCTGTCATCATTGACAGAACCAAAACCAGAATGCGCATCCGAAAATATGGTAATGATGGCATCTCCTTTTTTCTCACCCGGAGCCCGTTCTTCAGGTGCTCCATCTGCAAAGGCAGCACCCATAGTGCACATCCAGATGCTTAACAGACATAAAACTCTTTTCTTTGTTTTCATTTTTCCTATAGACTCATTTTTTTGACACCACAAAGGTCTCATATTAGTGTTACAAACAGATGTCATACGCTTAAAGAAAATGTAACATCCTGTTACATTCATGTTACAAAACAAAAATATCGCTTTCTGAAATCAAATTCCGTTAACGGACGGTTGATTTTCAGAAAGCGATACTTTACTGATTATATGGTATTTACAAATTCTTCTTTTCTACAAATAAAGAAGATTCTGCAATATACTATTTAATTTCCAATGTAACAATTGATTTTGCAGGCAATTTCACTACAAGTCCATTCTTTGTCAATTTAGCACCCTTGAAATCGGCCAATTTCACCAGGTTAGGCTGTTCAAATGTATTGTAATCGTCAATCTTTTCAGATGTAAGAATCTGTCCGCTTACAGATTTAGCCTTTACATCACCCAGTGTCAGTGTGATTTCCTGTGACTCTTCCAGATCTACGTTAGAAAGTGACACATGAATAGCACCTGATTTATCACGTGAAGCAGTTGCACTTACCATCGGTACGATACGGTTGTCGCGTACAATCTTACGTTCGCACTGCAAATCAAGCGGCAGATAAGTAGCATCCTGATGAACATTATACATCTTGAACACATAGTAAGTCGGAGTCAGCACCATCTTGTCTCCTTTTGTCAGAATCATAGACTGCAATACATTTACCACCTGAGCAATGTTAGTCATTTTAACTCGGTCAGTATATTTATGGAAGATGTCCAAGCTCAAAGAAGCCACAAAGGCATCGCGCAAGGTATTCTGCTGGTAAAGATGACCACTGATAGTGCCCGGTTCTTCATCCCACCAGGTTCCCCATTCGTCTACCATCAAGCCAATCTGCTTCTGCGGGTCATATTTGTCCATAATGGCAATGTGACGCTTGAGCACATCTTCAATTTCGCGGCATTTTCCCATTGTCCAATAGTAATCCTCATTGTTGAATTTCGTAGCAGAACCTTTGCTTCCACTCCATCCAAGCACTGTATAATAGTGCAGAGAAAGTCCGTCCATGCGATGACCTACGTTTTTCATCAAGACTTCAGTCCAGTTGTAGTCATAATCACTGGCACCGCTGGCAATCTTGAACAAACGGTTACCATCATAGTTACGGCAATAAGTTGAATAACGGCGGTACAAATCGGCATAGTATTCCGGACGCATGCTACCTCCGCATCCCCAGCTTTCATTTCCTACTCCGAAGTATTTCACCTTCCATGGTTTCTCACGTCCGTTTTCCAAACGCAGTTTTGCCATCGGGCTTCCTTGTTCAGAAGTCATGTATTCTACCCATTTGGCCATTTCTTCCACGCTACCGCTACCTACGTTTCCGCTGATGTAGGGTTCACATCCTAACATTTCGCACAAGTTCAGGAATTCGTGTGTTCCGAAGCTGTTATCTTCTACGGTTCCTCCCCAGTTGTTGTTGACCATACGCGGACGTTTTTCACGAGGACCGATACCATCCATCCAATGGTATTCATCGGCAAAACATCCTCCCGGCCAGCGGAGTACAGGCACTTTCAAGTCTTTCAATGCTTCGAACACATCTTTACGATAACCTTTAATATTAGGTATGGAAGAATCCTCTCCTACCCAAAGACCTCCATAGATACATGTACCGAGGTGTTCGGCAAACTGACCATAAATTTCTTTATTGATGATTTGTTTTCCCTGTTCCGGATGAACAGTCACTGTAGCCTTCTGCTGAGCAAACAAAGGCATTGCGGCACAAAAGGCCAACCCTAAAATTGCATTTTTCATACTTATTGATTTTACTTGTTTATTTCACACTTCACAAATGTAGGAATATTTTCCATGTAATGGGTGTACATTTGACATTTTTGAGGAGGAGATTTGAACATTCGGTACTAAAATGCATGAAAAGTATACACTACCCCTACAGATTCAGACTTTTCATGACACCAAAATAAAGTTTTCTTACTACTTTTACGCCCAAATTTGAAACCAGATGAAATCAAAAAAGACAATCATTATTTGTGCCCTTGTCACAATTCTAATTTTAGGAGGCGTAATCAGCGCGGTTTCCTTGCTGTTCAACCACCCTCTTCGTATCGAAAAACCTACCTTTATTTATATAGACCGTGACGACACAGCCGACTCGGTGTACGTCAAACTTCAAAGAGATCTGAATGCCACGCATCTGACAGGATTCAAAATGCTGGCTCGTCTCAAAAAATACGACCAGCAGATTCATAGCGGAGCCTATCGGTTTGATGCCTCCATCAATACACTGACCTTATTCCGCCGCCTGAGCAGCGGACACCAGACTCCGGTCAAAGTGGTTATACCCAGTGTGCGGACTCTGTCCCGTCTGGCACGCTCGCTGGACCGTCAACTCATGCCCGATTCTACGGAATTTGCCCGACTTGTCGGTGACAGTGCCTTCTGCGCTTCATTGGGTTTCAGCCTTGAAACGATGCCTGCGCTATTCATCCCGAATACGTATGAAGCCTATTGGAATACGGATGCAGAAGCCTTTATCCAACGAATGAAAAAAGAATATGAACGTTTCTGGACGCAGGAGCGTAAAGATAAGGCCCAAGCCTGCGGACTGACTCCGGTAGAAGTCAGCACACTGGCCTCCATCGTGGAAGAAGAAACAGCCAACAAGAGTGAGATGCCGATGGTGGCAGAACTCTACCTGAACCGTCTACAAGCCGGAATGCCACTCCAGGCCGATCCGACCATCAAATTCAGTCTGCAAGAATTCGGACTGCGACGCATTCTGCACAAACACCTGGAGATAGAAAGTCCTTACAATACTTACAAGCACGCGGGGCTTCCTCCCGGTCCTATCCGCATTGCTTCCATCCAGGGAATAGAAAGTGTACTGAATCATGCACAGCATGATTACCTCTACATGTGCGCCAAAGAAGATTTCTCGGGCACGCACAATTTCGCCGCTACCTTTGCTGAACATCAGGCCAATGCCCGCCGCTACCAGCAGGCACTGAACAAGAGAAACATCCGTTAGGAAATGGACTAACGAACTGATTTCCAGAATTGCATAAAGCTGGAATAGGCTCCGTAGCACACCAGTCCGTCGCCTTTCTGAAGTGCATAATCCTCAGGGAATGTATTGGCCACTTCTTTCTCAAAGACAGATATACCCAGGAAGTTTTTCACCTGTTTACCTTGTACCAGAGAAATCAGTTTCAGGCCGAATTCCTGTTCCAGGTTCAGTTCATTAATGTGATAGCCTACCAGTTTCTCCGGAATCTCCAGCTTGAACACGTAGGTATTGCCGTCTATCTGGAAAAATTCGGCCCCGCCATCCAGTTCCAACTGCTGTGCCAGCAAACGTGCCGCATCCTGTTCCGGTGTCAGAATACGGTCTATCGAGAAGGCTTCGAGTACTCCCTTATGTACCTCGTCTACCGCCCGTGCATAAATCCGTTTCACCTTCAGCTTTTTCAGCAACGACACAATCCGGACCGAAGCACCAAAGTTATCGCCTATGGCTACGATTACCGCATCCACACTCTTCAGCGGAAGCACGGAAAGTGCCATTTCATCTGTCGCATCGAGCACAAACGAGGCCGCCATGCGGTCCTTCACACTGTCTACGTGCAACCCGTTTCCGTCTGCACCGACCACTTCATGCCCCATGGCAGTCAGCTCCATGGCCAACGTGGCCCCATAATGTCCTAAACCAATAATCAAATATTTCATACATCAGTTGATGATAATGTTATCACTCGGATACCTGTAATTGCGTTTCTTTTCCTGGCGTACCAGACCGGTGAGCAAGGTAAATGCACCGACACGACCGATATACATCAGTAGAATCACCAGCAACTTGCTGCTACTGCCCAAGGTCGGCGTCAAATCAAGACTGGAACCGACGGTACTCAATGCTGAAACACATTCGAAAGTAATGGCCAGCAATCCAGCTTCCGGTTCCAGCACACTTAACAGGAAGATGGCCAGAAAGACCATAAACAGATACAAAATCAATGCGGCATTCGAACGGCGGATAGAATCGTGCGACAGTTCACGACGTAAAATCGCCACACGGTCGGCTCCACGAACCACAGCCCACAAATTAATCAAGACCACCGCAAATACGTTGACTTTTACACCACCGGCCGTAGACTGCGTGCCCCCTCCTATCATCATCAGTACTACCATGAGCAACAAGGTTTGAGTAGACAAGGAGGTCAGCCCCACACTGGCAAAACCGGCAGTTCGCGGACAAGAGGAATTAAAGAAAGCATGCACCCACTTGTCTGCCACCGGCATGCCTGCAAAAGAATGGTTCCACTCCAGGGCAGCAATGAGCAATGTACCGCCTATTAGAAGAAAGACAGTAGCCACCAGCACAATCTTCGTATTCAAATTATACAAGTGTACTTTTTTCCGAAACCTTCCGGAACGACGCAACAGCCAGAATTTTCCGGCTTGCAGATAATACGCCACCGTTTCATACAAGTTCACCAATATCGGGAATCCGATTCCTCCCAGTGCAATCAGCAATCCCAAAGTGATGTAAAGCAGATTATGTCCCTGCATGACGGCCGGATTGCCCATTCCACCGGGCAAAGTGGAAAAACCTGCATTACAGAAGGCTGACACGGAATGGAAGGCAGAAAAAAAGAGTTCTTCCTGCAAGGTCATTCCCAACGTGCCATGCACACTGAACCAGATAACCACCATACCAACTCCTTCTATCGCCAGCGTAAAGCCCAATATATATAATAAGGTAGACAATAGCGAATTCAAGGAATTGGAACTAATCATGTCGCCCACCATCAGCTGATTATAAAGCGAGGTATTCCCCATAAAAAACATGGCGAAGAAACTTGTCAGCGTCATCACCCCAAGTCCGCCTATCTGAATCAGGAGAATAATCAGGATTTGTCCTTCCAGCGTAAAGGTGGAAGGCACATCTACGGTAACAAGCCCTGTGACACACGTCGCACTCGTAGCTGTAAACAGGGCATCCATGAACGAAATGCCGTGATAGGTAGCCCGAGGAAGCATCAACAACCCAGTACCCAACAAAATAAACACCAGAAAACTGCCTGCCAGAATCAACGACGGATTGGTACGTTTGCCCAGCAAGCGCACCAGAATGCCCGAAAGCTGGGAGAAGGAAAGCAGCACCAGGATAGTTCCCTTATAATAAGCATGATGAAAGAACACCCATACCCAATATACCCCAGTCGTTTCCTCCGGCTTTTTGAATACCACAGGAAGCAAGGTCAGATAAAGCAATATGGTAAGAATCCATGTCCACGGAGTAAACTTAAACGAGGAATCTTCCTGACGAAAGACAATCTGTATTGTAGTTGTAACTAAAAAGATGACCCATACCGTATGATACAGTGTATGTATCAGATGATGCTCTGAAGCTGAAATCCGGAAACCATATTCATACACAATGGTCAGTAAAAAGACAATGCCGCACAGAAAATTAATTCCCATCACCCAGTTAAGCAACTGATTTACACGCGGCATAAGCAGTTTCTTATTATATAAAAAAAGTCGTTCCCAATAATCCATACTATAGTGAATGAATGCATTTACAAATGTATGGAAAAATCCATATACTTATGCGACAAAGAAAGGAGAAATCTGCCACCAGATTCTATTCAGTAAGAAAACAGATAAGAAAAAAAGCAAAATGAGTTGTTTGTTATCATTTATTTCCATATTTTTGACGAAAACTTAAAAATAGTAAGCAATTATGAGTAATAGACAGAAAAGATTCATCTTATCTGAAGATGAAATACCAAAATACTGGTATAACATTCAAGCCGACATGGTCAACCAACCCATGCCTCCACTGAACCCGGCTACAAAAGAACCGCTAAAACCGGAAGACCTCTACCCTATCTTCGCCAAGGAACTCTGCCATCAGGAACTGAACCAGACTGATGCGTGGATTGAAATCCCGGAAGAAGTACGGGAAATGTACAAATACTACCGCAGTACCCCGCTGGTTCGTGCTTACGGACTGGAGAAAGCACTGGGCACACCGGCACACATCTATTTCAAGAATGAAAGCGTCAGCCCTATCGGCTCACACAAACTGAACTCTGCACTGGCACAGGCTTATTACTGCAAGAAAGAAGGCGTAACGAACATCACTACCGAAACGGGTGCCGGACAATGGGGAGCTGCCTTGTCGTATGCCGCCAAGGTGTTCGGACTGGAAGCTGCCGTATATCAGGTAAAAATCAGCTACGAACAGAAGCCTTATCGCCGCAGCATCATGCAGACTTTCGGCGCACAGGTAACTCCTTCTCCTTCCATGTCTACCCGTGCCGGAAAAAATATCCTGACCAAATATCCGAACCATCAGGGTTCACTGGGTACTGCCATCTCGGAAGCTATCGAACTGGCACGCACCACACCGAACTGTAAATATACACTGGGGTCTGTGCTGAGCCACGTAACCCTGCACCAGACTGTCATCGGACTGGAAGCTGAAAAACAGATGGAAATGGCCGGTGAATATCCTGACATGATTATCGGATGCTTCGGGGGAGGTTCCAACTTCGGTGGAATCTGTTTCCCGTTCATGCGTCACACCATTCTGGAAGGAAAGAAGACACGTTATATCGCAGCCGAACCGGCATCTTGCCCCAAACTGACCAGAGGTAAATTTGAATATGATTTCGGTGATGAAGCCGGCTACACCCCACTGCTGCCGATGTTTACCTTAGGACACAACTTTACACCTGCCAATATCCATGCCGGTGGTCTGCGCTACCACGGTGCAGGGGTCATCGTTTCTCAGCTGTTGAAAGACAATTTGATGGAAGCGGTAGACATACAGCAGCTTGACACTTTCAAGGCCGGCTGTCTGTTTGCCCGCGCTGAAGGTATCATTCCGGCTCCGGAATCTTGCCATGCCATTGCTGCCGCTATTCAGGAAGCAGAAAAATGCAAGGAAACGGGTGAAGAAAAAGTAATTCTGTTCAACTTGTCCGGCCATGGTCTGATAGACATGAGTGCGTACGACCAGTACCTGTCGGGCAACCTGACCAACTATTCACTGAGCGAAGAAGACATAGCAAACAGCTTGCAGGACGTGCCTCAAGTGTAATTTTTAACACGCGCCAAAAACGTAAGTACGTTTGAGAGAAAACGCAAGGACGTTTTATCCTAAACGCAAGTACGTTTTGATTCAAACGCAAAGGCGTTTTAGTACGAACGTACTTGCGTTTTTTCGTAAGCGAAAAAATGTTTTGAATATACCAAAAAAAGGGTGCCGGAAAAAGATTTTTCATCTTCCTCCGGCACCCTTTATTTATTTCATCAACTTATCTAATCCAATTACAACAGACGATTTGTTGCCGTATCCGGGAATACCACGGTCGGCTTGAAAGTCTTGGCCTCCTCAAAGTCCATCAAGGCATACGACATGATAATCACCACATCGCCCACCTGTACCTTGCGGGCTGCCGCTCCGTTCAGACAAATACAACCTGAGCCGCGTTCACCCTTAATGATATAGGTTTCAAAACGTTCACCGTTGTTATTGTCCACAATCTGTACCTTTTCACCGGCAATCATGTTAGCCGCATCCATCAAATCTTCATCAATCGTAATGCTGCCCATGTAGTTCAGGTTCGCTTCTGTCACCGTTACGCAATGAAGCTTCGACTTCAACACTTCAATCATCATCATCCGTTATCCTTTATATTTAATGTTATCAATCAGACGTACTTCACCGCAATACACTGTGATACAACCTACAATGTAATTGCTTTCGTCCCATGCCTTTACGGGCTGAAGCGTATTGCCATCCACAATCTCGAAATATTCCAGTTCCAGTCCCGGTGCACGACGGATGCAGTCTTCTACAAACTGCTTGGTTTCAAGCAAAACACGTGACTTGCTGAAATCTACACTGGCAAACAATGCCTTCGAAATCTGCAAGGCTTCCTTCCGCTGCTCTGCCGTAAGACGCGCATTGCGACTGCTCAATGCCAGACCGTCTTCTTCACGTACAATCGGACATCCTACAATCTGGATATTGAAAGGATACTTGCGTACCATTTCACGGATAATGGCCAGCTGCTGGAAATCCTTTTCACCAAAATAAGCGCGGTCAGGTTCCACCATCAGGAATAATTTGCTGACAATCTGACAAACCCCGTTGAAATGTCCCGGACGGTATTTTCCTTCCATCACCGTATCCAGCGGCGCATAGCTGAACTGGCGGGTATCGGGTTCAGGATAAACTTCTTCCACAGAAGGAGCAAATACCAACGTTGCTCCACATTTCTCCAATAAAGCACAATCCGCCTCCAGTGTGCGCGGATATTTTAAAAGGTCATTCTGGTCGTTAAACTGTGTAGGGTTCACAAAGTCACTGACTACCACTACATCATTCTCAGCTACGGCACGATTCACCAACGAAGCGTGTCCCGCATGCAAAGCTCCCATCGTCGGAACCAGTCCGATAGTCTTTCCTCCTTTGCGGAAAGCATCGAGTTCGGCGCGAAGCTCACTGATTGTTTGAATTAACTTCATCTCTTATTCCTGTTTTTAATCATAAATTCAGAAAACGGCTGCAAAGTAACTATTTATTTAGCACATAAAGAAACGGAAACGGAAAATTCTTTTGGCTTTTAGCGAATTTATTCTGTTTAGAACGTACAACAAACACTATTATACTACACTGTTTATCAATACATTAACATACTATAAGGATTTATAAACGGCTGTCGATTCGCTTCATTGGTGTATTTTTTGTATCTTTGCCAGTCGTTAAGAGCAACTATAATACAATGAGCGCAAAAAAAGTTTTATTCATTACACAAGAAATTACTCCCTACGTACCCGAAAGTAACCTGGCATTAATCGGCCAGAATTTACCGCAAGCCATACAAGACAAAGGCCGCGAAATCAGAACATTCATGCCGAAATGGGGCATCGTGAACGAACGCAGAAACCAATTGCATGAGGTAATCCGTCTGTCTGGAATGAATCTGATTATCGACGACACGGATCATCCGCTGATTATCAAGGTGGCATCTATTCAGGCTGCACGCAGACAAGTGTACTTTATTGATAATGATGATTATTTCCAGCACCGCCAGATGACATGCGATGAAAACGGAAAGGAATATGAAAACAATGGCGAACGTGCCATCTTCTATGCCCGTGGTGTGCTGGAAACTGTCAAGAAACTGCGCTGGTGTCCGGACGTGATTCACTGTCACGGATGGATGAGTGCGATGGTTCCTCTTTATATTAAGAAAGCATATTACGATGAACCTTCTTTCCGTGACTCAAAGGTGATTTTCTCACTTTATCAGGAAGGATTTAATTCGAATTTAGCTCCCAACTTTGCTGAACAAGTGCTGTTCAAGGAAGTAACTCCGGAAGATGTCAGCATGATGAAGTCGCCGGCAAACTATGAGGAACTCTGCAAGTTAGCAGTAGCCTACTCTGACGGAGTGATTCAAAATGACGAAACTGTAAACCAGAATGTACTCGACTACGCACGAAGCCTGAACATTCCGGTACTTGAATACGCTTCGGGCGATGCCTATGCAGATGCGTGTGACGCATTCTATGACAAGGTATTCGTTTCCGAATAAATATGAATACATAAAAAAGGACGAAAATGAAACTTAAGTTCTTGGCAGCAGTCGGACTTGCAGCCACACTCTACAGTTGTGATGATACCACTACAGGTGTCGGTGAATTCGTGGCAGATGCAGATGAAATTACTGCATCGGCTCAAACTTTTGAGGCCACTACCAAAACCCTGAAATATACAGACTTGAACCCGGATGGAGTATTCTCCCGTACAAGCAGCGCATACTTGGGTAAATTCACCGATCAGGATTTTGGTACGTATACCACCGATTTCATCACACAAATCAATTGCACGGAAGGTTTCGAATTTCCGGAACGTTTGAAAGATATTGAAAGTACTACACTGGAGTTATCTTATGCCAGTTTTTTTGGAGATTCTTTAGCACCAATGAAAGTGCGAGTTGACGTACTGAAAGAAGCAATTGATGACACAGGAGAAAACTTAGGTTTGTATTATACATCTTATGAGCCTGAAAAGTTCTACAACAAAAATGGTAATCCTCTAGCTGAACAAGAGTATGCCGTACGTGATAATTCCTGGAGTAATGCAGAAATTGACTCTATCAAAAGTGCTAATGGATATTATCCCCCTTTGGTTATCAATTTGGATAAAAAGAATACATGGAATATTGGTGAGGAGCAACACACTGGCACATTTAGTCAATATTTGAAAGCAAAATACGATAAAAATAAGAATAACTTCAAGGATGCTTATTCTTTTATTCACAATGTATTACCAGGTTTTTATGTTCATAATACAAGTGGAGAAGGCTCCATTTTATACATTGGCGATATTTGGCTGCGCATGAAAGTTAGCTATTATATAACAGGTTCTGAAGGACAAGATTCTTTAGTTTATACTTCCATTCCTTTTGCAGCAACCAACGAAGTGTTCATGTCTACCCGACTAAATAATTCTGAGGACGCATTAGACAAGCTGGCTGAAGAAAAAACTCATACTTACCTGAAAACTCCTGCCGGACTTTGTACGGAAGTAAAACTTCCTTTACAAGAAATGTATGATGCGTTAGGTACAGACACACTGAACTCCGTATCTATGGCATTTACGAAATATAAGAATGCCAGTGATAATTCTGCAAGCAGCCCGTATAAAATGGGTACTCCGCAGAACTTGCTGCTCATTCGTAAAAACGAAGTAAAAGATTTCTTTGAACAAAGAAAGAATTACGATAGTAAAACGACCTTCTTAGGTACTTACAGCAGTACGACCAACTCCTATTCGTTCTCACAGGTAAACCGACTGATAAGCCAGATTTTCAGCGATATGAGAACCAAAGAAGAACCTACTGAAGGATGGGATGAATATAATACCATGGTATTGATTCCGGTAAAAACCGAAACAGACTCACAAGGAAACACCATCGGTTTGTCGCACGACCTGGAAGTAAACTCAGCTAAACTTATAGGTGGCGAGGGCGAGGAAGGAAAGAAAATCAAGATGGAAGTCATCTATACCAAACCGAAGTTCAATAAATAAGAAATAAGGGCATAAAAAAATCCGGAAGTTTTTACTTCCGGATTTTTTTATGCCTGTATCTCAAGCTTTATTTCTTTGCTGTACTAGTCTTTTTGGTAGCAGTTGTTTTCTTTGCTGGAGCTTTTTTAGCGGGAGCCTTCTCTGGCTGTTCTTTCACCAAAGACTGTAAATGTTTCACCTGATCATTCAACTGTACCAGCTCTTCTTCTTGGTTACGAATAGTTGTCAACAAAGAATTCAGTTCTTCATCTTCCATATCTACCGGATACAATGAATTTACACGAGAAATAAAGTCTCCAAGAATATTCATATAGTTAGTGAAAGCATCATACGGTGAATCATAAATACCACGATCCAACGATACGCCCATCTGCTTAGTAGTCATGAAGCGGAAGTTATTACTTGCCTGCAGGTAATCCCAATCCTGTTTGATTCGGCGGTCAGAGCACAAATGTACACGTTCTGCCACGCTATACAACTTATCAAATGCTTCACGCTGCATTACATTTCCTAACCACGGACTAATATCACGTTCTTCGTCTACCCAAGACATCGGATAAGGAACGTCAATCATATCAACTGATTTCAGTTTCGTTACGATTTCCGATGGAGTAGAGAAAGTAATGCCTTTCTGCTTAGCACATTCCGGCAATGCTTTCAAGAATTCCAGAATATTGGAAGACAGCGGCTGGAAGATACCCAAAGCAGACAATTCCATAAAGATATTGATAACCTGTTCGTTTTCCGGTAGAGAAGCAATCCAGCCAATATATTTATCTGCAAACAGCGGATATTCACTCCATTCTGTATTAGAGAAACGTAAGCTGATATCGTCAGACAATTTAAAGTCACGCAGCAACAACTTCAGATTCGGATTTTCGGCACAATGGTACAAATAGTGAGGACTCTTCCATCCTAACACATGCTTAGCACCTTCTGCCAGCATACCCTTGAATCCCATTCCTGCTACGATACCACCAATCTCATTGTCATAAATCAAGCTAGAATTACGGAATACCTTAGGATCTTGTCCGAAATAGTCTTTAATCTTCACACGCATGCGTTCTACCTCTTCGCAGAAGCAAGTCTCATTTTTCAATGAAGATAATCCATGTGAATAAGGCTCGCAAAGGAATTCGCAGCAGCCTGTGGCATTCAACTCATGCAACAACTCTATTACGGCCGGAGCGTGGATTTCCAATTGTTCCAAAGCCACACCTGAAATAGACAAGGCAACTTTAAATGCGCCATTATTTGCTTTTGCCATATCAATCAGGGTTCTCAAAGCCGGTATATAGGAACGTTCGGCCACTTCATTCATACCCTGCTCATTGGCATAATCATCGTAGTAATAATGTTCTGAACCGATTTCAAAGAAACGATAGCGTTTCAAATGAATAACCTGGTGTATTTCAAAGTAAAGACAAATTGTTTTCATATTGTTTTGCAGTTTTATTTACCATAATTTTTTAAGACTTGCTCATAAAGTGCGCGAATCTTCACGCCGACTTTCTCCCATACAATACCATCCACTTCTTTCTTTCCTTCATCGCGGAGATATTTATAAAGAGAATCGTTGGTACAGATAGAATGAATGGCATCTGCCATTGCATGTATATCCCAATAATCCGTCTTAATACATTTCGATAGAATTTCGGCACAACCGGATTGCTTAGAGATAATCGTCGGTACGCAGCATTGCATAGCTTCCAATGGTGAAATACCAAATGGCTCAGACACTGACGGCATGATATACACATCACTCATCTTCAACACTTCATACACCTGCTTGCCTTTCATGAATCCCGGGAAATGGAAACGGTCGGCAATACCTCTTTTCGCAGCCAGACGAATCATGGCATTCATCATATCACCGCTACCAGCCATCACAAAACGAATGTTACGGGTACGATTCAGCACCATCGCAGCGGCTTCCACAAAGTATTCCGGACCTTTCTGCATGGTGATACGTCCCAAGAAAGTAACAATCTTTTCTTTCGGATTCTTCTTCACCTGAATATCCTGTATTTCTTTTGGAAGCGGAGACACTGCATTATGCATGGTGAACACTTTGCGAGGATCCTGATAGTACTTATGAATAACTGTCTGACGTGTCAACTCACTTACACACATGATACAGTCAGCATGGTCCATACCATTCTTTTCAATAGAATAAACGGTAGGGTTCACATTACCACGGCTTCGGTCAAAGTCTGTGGCGTGCACATGGATAACCAACGGTTTTCCTGAAACCTGCTTAGCATGAATACCTGCCGGATAAGCCAACCAGTCGTGTGAGTGAATAATATCAAACTGCTGCTGACGAGCTACCACACCGGCTACGATAGAATAGTTGTTGATTTCTTCATGCAGATTATCAGGATATCTTCCTGAGAATTCCATGCAACCCAAATCATTGGTATGCATATAATTGAAGTCTGCATAAATATGGTCGCGCAAGTCATAATAAAGCTGCGGATCCATATAATGTCCTACTCTATCTTTTACATAATCCCACTGTACGTCACGCCATACAATAGGCACACTGTTCATTCCTATAATACGCAAGAAACTCTGGTCTTCGTCTCCCCAAGGCTTCGGAATACAGAAAGTAATTTCCATATCTTCCTGCTGAGCAAGTCCATGAGTCAATCCATAACTGGCTGTACCTAATCCTCCCAAGATATGAGGAGGAAATTCCCAACCAAACATCAAAACTTTCATATAAACCCCTCCTCTTTATTGATTGTTATATTTCTCCAACAAATTCAATGTACGTAAAATTTCGGCCACATTCATTGCAAATGAAACAGCACCTCTACCTTGGAACGGCGGGTTGCCATCAAACAACTCCGGAATAGAACTGATGCAATGACAAGTCATCTGATCTTCATAACTGATAAGCTGACGCTCTACAAAGGAAATGGCACTCCGCTTATAGATACGCAAATAAGCCTCCAGATAGAAACCTTCCAGCCAAGGCCATGCAGTACCCTGATGGTAAGCATAATCACGCTGAAGCTGCGGACCTACATAGTTTGGATTATAACCACCGCTCTTCGGACTCAACGAACGAAGACCTTTCGGAGTAAGCAATTCTTTGGTTACGATGTCTACAACACCTTTTTTCTGTTTGGAATCCAACGGAGAATAATCAAAAGCTGCTGCAAAAATCATGTTAGGACGAACACTCCAGTCCATCATATCGCCATCTACATAATCAAGCAGATAGCCATATTCATTCAAGAAGGTCTGCACGAATGACTTAGAGACTTTATCAGAGAACTGATGCAAGTAGTCAACAAAGCCATAGTCTGATGACAACAAATCAGCCACAAAGCAAAGTGCGTTGTACCACAATGCATTAAATTCTACAATGTATCCAGTACGAGCAACTACCGGACGGCCATTGACGGTAGAATTCATCCAAGTAACGGCTCTGTCTCTTCCATTTGTATAAACCAATCCGTTTTCATGAACCTTCAAATTAGGATGATGATTACCTGCCAGATAATCCATCACATCCTTCAAGGCTTTACCATATTTAACTCGGGCCTCATCCCATGACACCATCTTGGCATATTGCTGTATTGCCCATACCAGCCACAACAATACATCCGGATGTTCTATTTCTGTCACTTTCAAATGAGATTCTTTACCTTCCATGAATGCATAAACAGCCTTTAAAGCCGTTTCCATAATCATTTCAAACTTACCAATCTCACCAATAGAAAGAGTAAGTCCCGGAAGAGAAATAAACATGTCACGTGCACGACACTTAAACCAAGGATATCCGGCTAAGATATACGACTCACCGTCCTGCTTGTTAAGGAACTGATGTGCCGAATTAATAAGGCAGTTCTTGAAGTTATTGCGAGGTGTTCGCTGTTCCATTTCTGCTGCGAACAAAGCATTCAACGAAGTAGTTTCAATTGGTGCTACACCACCTGAGAAAGTAACAGATTCCCCTTTCTTAATACTAATCTCAAAGTAACCAGGCACATACAGGTCTTCATTAAAGTCATACCCGCGTTCACGTTCTTTCGGATATTCTATGCCTCTATACCAATCGGGCTGGAAACAGAATTGATTTTCCTTACTCAACTGCATGTAAAGTTCAGGATAACCGGGATACATGCATGTCTTGATTCCGTTCTCCACCACATCATAATGGCGACTGGCCTGCGCATTTTCGTGTGTATACTGTCGTACACTGCGGAAAGCCAAATAAGGGCGTAAACGAAGAGTTGTTTCTGAATGTGCATCAACCAATGTATACCTTATTAGAATACGGTTTTCATGGTGAACAAATAACTTCTCTTTCTTTAAAACAACACCACCTACACGATAAATTGTTGTCGGCACTTTCTCACACTCGAATTCGCGGATGTATTTATGTCCTCTAGGACTGAAATTGTCACCTCCATACTTATGCAGGCCAAGATTAAACTCGGCCCCATGCTGGATAACAGTTTCATCCAATGAGGAAAGTAATACATGGTTCTCATCGTCCAACTCCGGTACAGGTATCACAAGCAAGCCATGATACTTACGCGTATTACAGTCTACAATTGTCGAACAATGATAAGCCCCCGAGCGATTCGTACGAAGAATTTCTCTAGTTAGAGTTTCTTCCAGATTTGTCATTATCGTCTTGTCAAATCGTAAATAACTCATAGTTGTATATTAAGGTTATAAATTAATACTCGTCACAAAAAATGTTACTTTTATTTCCCCTCAAATTTAATGATTAAAAATAAACAACAAAACCAAAATCCTTTTTTTTTACCTCAAAAGCCTGTTTTTTCTATCTCTAAAAGCATATATCCCCGTTTTATTATAAAAAATCTTACAATCTTGAGTTTTAAGAGGTAATTATATAAAAAACGTCTGATACAGATTTAGGCATACCTAAAATCTGTATCAGACGAAAATATTGTTATAATATATTATTAATCAATCATATCAAACCCGCAATAAGGAACCAACGCCTTAGGAATACGGATTCCTTCCGGTGTCTGATTATTTTCCAACAATGCAGCTACGATACGAGGCAAAGCCAAAGCAGAACCATTCAATGTATGGCAAAGTTCTGTTTTCTTTTCAGCTGTACGATAACGACATTTCAAACGGTTTGCCTGATAAGTATCGAAATTTGAAACTGAACTTACTTCCAGCCAACGTTTCTGTGCTTCGGAATATACTTCGAAATCGAAGCAAAGTGCAGCTGTAAAACTCATATCGCCACCGCACAGACGAAGAATTCTATAAGGAAGTTCCAGTTTTTTCAACAAGCCTTCTACATGGTCCAACATTTCCTGATGAGACTGTTTGGAGTGTTCCGGTTTATCAATACGCACCAACTCTACTTTTGAGAATTCATGCAAACGATTCAAACCACGAACATCCTTTCCATAAGAACCAGCTTCGCGACGGAAACACTGAGTGTAAGCACAGTTCTTAATCGGAAGCTGTTTTTCATCCAGAATCACGTCACGGTAAATATTAGTCACAGGCACTTCAGCTGTAGGAATCAGATACAAATCATCCAAGTTGCAGTGATACATCTGACCTTCCTTATCAGGCAACTGTCCTGTACCATATCCTGATGCAGCATTTACCACTGTAGGAGGCATGATTTCTTCATAACCTGCAGCACGAGCTTCATCCAAGAAGAAATTAATCAATGCACGCTGCAAACGAGCACCTTTTCCTTTGTATACCGGGAAACCAGCACCTGTAATCTTAACGCCTAAATCAAAATCGATTAAATCATATTTTTTAGCCAGTTCCCAATGTGGCAGTGCATCTTTCGGAAGTTCAGTTTCCATACCTCCCATTTTCTCTACCACATTATCTTCAGCTCCGAAACCTTCCGGAACACTTTCGTAAGGTACATTAGGGATGGTATAAAGCAAGTTCTGCATATCTTCTGCAGCCTTATCCATCGTTACCTGCAGTTCTTTGCTAATTTCTTTGATTTCAGCTACACGAGCTTTAGCAGCTTCTGCCTCTTCCTTTTTTCCCTCTTTCATCAAAGCACCGATAGCCTTCGATGTAGAATTTACTTCTGAGAGATTTTTATCTAATTGGTTTTGTGCGCTACGTCTCTGATCATTCAGTTCAAGCACTTTTGCAATTGTTTCTTTTGCATTTGCAAAATGCTTTTTCTCCAATCCACGAATCACCTTGTCGGTGTCTTCTGTAATTTGTTTAATAGTAAGCATATCTTTTTACTTTTTAATGTAATCCAAACCGTAATTGCGTTGCAAAGATATAGTTTTTTATTGGAATATATAAACAGATGCCATGCAGAAAATAACTTCTTCTCAGAAAACGGGCAGTGTATAAACCAAACCTAATGAGATACGCTGGTGATTATAACTTTCCGCTCCCCAAGAACGTGCTTTCTCTGTCAGATGTATATTTTTATATAATAGGTGAAGATAGCACAACAGCTCACTGTTTTTTAAAGGATAGTATTCTGCACAAAGCTGTACGTTCCATACTCTGCGATAGGTACCTGACGAAAACATGTCATTCGACTTGAACACATTGCCCTGTTCGTACACTCCCTTTACATACATATTCCAATGTGAAGCCACCCGGTAGTCTAAATTGAATATAGTTGTAAAGTAGTCCACATTCGGCACCGTAGTACCTTCACCCTTCACAGCTGTTACCTCACTGATAAGTCCTTTAGAGTCAACACCCTCGCGTGAATACATGAAATCAATGTAGCCTAAAAAGGGTCTCTTGTCCCATACATTTCCACAAGTAAAATAAAATACATTCTTATGCTTTGCCAGCTGTCCATAGGAAAGAGAATAACGAAGCTGCATGGCATGACCTACAAAATAACCGTCCCAGTTAACAGTTGCCAGCAAAGGTATTTTAGTAGGTTCTACTCCTTCCGGAAGTCCATACATAAACTGATCGGCACTATCTCCGTTCCGATTATTTGTCACCTGAAAATTAAACTCATGGTTGTCATTCATCTTATAGGCTGCATTCAAACCCGCCTGATAGCATGGTATCGTGTTATTGAAATCGGAGTAATGACGCACTTTAATGGCATTCACCCAACACTCATACCCACTGAACTGGACAGGTTGTTTTCCGGCTGTCAACTTCCATTTATCATTCAACTGCCAACCTACCATAGCCAATTCTACTGAACCAGACAGATTATCCAATGGAATATTAGGAGTCGTATATTGATTCAAAGACTGACGAAAATGATAGGAGAATTTTTCATGAAATCCCCCTAACACCTCCAAACGGATACGATGCACCTTAAATGCCGCTTCATCCAGTTTGGCATTATTAAAGGAGACATCGGCAGCAGAACAGAACTGAATATTCATATCTGCCCAATCCACCTTCCGCTTACCATCCGTCATTCTCTCCAACAGCGGCACATTGTCTGTAGAAGACACCATAGATTCGCTTTGGGCATATCCCTTTCCTACTGACAATGTAAGACATACAAACAAAGACACTACAGTCTCTTTCCAGACTTTCATCTCAACCAACCGCCCCATCATACATTACAAAGATTGACGAATACGAACCAATTTCACCAGCAAGTCTTCCAACAAGTCCAACTTGAGCATATTGGCTCCATCGCTTTTTGCTTTAGACGGATCTTCATGAGTTTCCATAAACAACCCATCCACACCAACTGCCACACCGGCCTTTGCTACAGTTTCAATAAGCTGCGGCATACCCCCTGTAACCCCTGAAGTCTGATTTGGCTGTTGCAAAGAATGTGTCACATCCAGCACTACCGGATGTCCGAAAGACTGCATTTCCGGAATTCCTCTATAATCGACAATCAAATCTTGATAACCAAACGTTGTACCACGTTCCGTCAGCATCACCTGATCGTTACCTGCCTCTACCACTTTATCAGCCGCAAAACGCATGGCAGCAGGAGACAAGAACTGTCCTTTCTTAATATTGACAATTTTTCCGGTACGAGCTGCCGCAACCAGCAAATCGGTCTGGCGACAAAGGAATGCCGGTATCTGCAACACATCCACATACTCAGCAGCCATTTCTGCTTCGGAGGCGGTATGAATATCTGTTACGACAGGTACATCAAACGTACTTCTAACCTTAGCCAAGATTTTCAACGCTTTTTCATCACCTATTCCAGTGAAAGAATCCAGACGTGAACGGTTCGCTTTTCGGTAAGAACCTTTAAAAACGTATGGAATATGCAATTTATCCGTAATTTTAACTACTCGCTCCGCAATACGAAGAGCCATATCCTCTCCTTCTATCACACAAGGACCTGCCAGCAGGAAAAACATGTCATCCCGCTTTAAATCAGAAATATTCTTTATCATATTAATTAGGTATTATCAAAGTAATTGCTTCTGGAGCTATTGTAATTTCAATCGGGAAATGACGGTCCAGCCAAAGCCGACCATCCAGACTGACTTCCGCATTCTGTGCACGCAGTACCTTTACGCATCGCGTACGATAAGGCTTGACCGTCTTATGATTCAACAATCTTCCCTGTTGCAACATCCAAAGCCCGGAAATTAACTGACGAAGCTCTGGACGATAAATAATAGACACATCCAGCCACCCGTTATATGGAACAGCACTTGGAGTCAGTCCATACCCGTATGCACTACCGATTCCCACAGCCATAATCCGTCCACGAATATGTTCGTCATTTACCTTCAAATGCATCCGATGCAATTTTCGCTCAAAAGCAACCAGAAACAATGAGGCTAAATAAGAAATCAAAGGAATCCCCCAAAAACGACGGGTTTCATTGGTAATCCGTACGATACGAGCACCAAGTCCCATATACACTGCATTCAAAAAGTAACGAGTCTGATGTTGTTCTCCGTCAAAATACGAGAACACCCCAATATCAATCTTTCTTAAACGGCGATTAATCAATACATCCACCGCTTTCTTATAATCATCGGAACTCAGTCCCCAATATTTTGCAAAATCATTACCAATTCCATTCGGAATCACTCCTAAAGCTATCTGACTCTTATCTTCTACATCGGAATACATAATACCATTCAAGGCATCATTAAGGGCACCATCACCGCCTACTACCACAATCGTAAGATAACCGTTGTTAGCCAGTGTCTTTGCCAAACGCTCAACCGAACCAAATCCCTCCGACTGTACATAATCATATTTCACCTTACATTCATCCATGTAAGTACGAATAGTCTGCCAACGTTTCTGAGCCTTGCGGCTTCCGGCCTTGGGGTTATAAATCACCCCCCATCTGTCTGGTTCTACTGCCATTTCCGTTTATTTTATCAGATCAATAATTCGTTCCACATTCTCATTCAGTGGTGCTTCAGCATCTATCCAATGAATCTGAAAGCCCCTTCTTTCCATCCCTCTAAACCAGGTCATCTGCCGTTTGGCAAACTGATGAATAGCAATTTCAAGCTGGCTGAACATTTCATCATACGACAACTTGCCCACTGCATATAAAGTCAAATATTTATATTCCAAACCATAATAAATCAGGTCATCAGGATTTATACCTTCTTTCAGTAGCGCCTTCACCTCGTCAACCATTCCTTCCTGCAAGCGTTTCTTCAATCGATTGGTAATCTTCTGCCGGCGCAAATCCCGATCAATGTCCACTCCGATAATCAGACTATGTATTTCAGGAAATGAGCGCGCATTAACATTTTGAGTTAAATAATATTCCTCTATTTCAATTGCCCGAATGGCTCGCTTCACCGTATCTACATCTGTTGAATTATGCAATTTCTTATAACGAGACAAGATATCCGTCAACTCCTCAAGCGATTTAGAAGCCAAACTTTCTCTCAATTCTTTATTTTCCGGAACAGGAAGCAAACGGTATCCTTTCAAAATAGACTCCAGATACATACCTGTACCTCCACATAAAATCGGTAGAAGTCCTCTAGTCTTTATATCTTCGTATGCAACTAAAAAATCACGCTGATATTCAAACACATTATATTTATAGCCTGGCTCCACAATGTCAATCAAATGATAAGAAACCTTATAGCCATCAACCACATAGTCCGATAAATCTTTACCCGTTCCCAAATCCATCCTACGATACACCTGACGACTGTCACCACTAATAATTTCTGTTTTCAGACGAGCAGCCAAAGCTGCAGCCAAAGAAGTCTTTCCTGAAGCCGTTGGACCAAGTATCGTAATCAAATCATAATTCATAAAGTCATTTTTGAGAAGTTCAACGGCAAAGATAGTTTTTTTCTGCACAACACGCACGAATATGCGCAAAAAAAAGCCGCCAGGAGAAAATCCTGACGGCTCTTGCTATATGGTCTAAACTAATTAGCAGTTTACAGAAGCCATGTGAGCAATCAAATCCAATACTTTGTTAGAGTAACCGATTTCGTTGTCATACCAAGAAACAACCTTAACGAAAGTATCAGTCAAAGCGATACCAGCTTTAGCATCGAAGATAGAAGTGTGAGTGTCACCCAAGAAGTCAGAAGAAACAACTGCATCTTCAGTGTAACCCAGGATACCCTTCAATTCGCCTTCAGAAGCTTCCTTCATAGCAGCGCAGATTTCAGCGTAAGTAGCCGGTTTAGCCAAGTTAACAGTCAAGTCAACTACAGATACGTCCAAAGTCGGAACACGCATTGACATACCAGTCAATTTACCGTTCAAAGCCGGGATAACTTTACCTACAGCTTTAGCAGCACCAGTTGAAGACGGGATGATGTTACCAGAAGCAGCACGACCACCTCTCCAGTCTTTCATAGAAGGACCGTCAACAGTTTTCTGAGTAGCAGTTGTAGAGTGAACTGTAGTCATCAAACCATCAGTGATACCCCATTTGTCGTTCAAAACCTTAGCGATAGGAGCCAAGCAGTTAGTAGTACAAGAAGCGTTAGAAACGAACTGAGTACCTTTAACATAAGTTTTTTCGTTAACACCGCAAACGAACATCGGAGTGTCATCCTTAGAAGGAGCTGACATAACTACATATTTAGCACCAGCTTCGATGTGAGCCTGAGCTTTTTCTTTAGTCAAGAACAAACCAGTAGATTCTACTACGTATTCAGCACCTACTGCATCCCAAGCCAATTCTTTAGGATCTTTGCAAGCTGTTACACGGATTTCTTTACCGTTAACAATCAATTTGCTGTTTTCAACGTCAGCTTCGATAGTACCGTTGAATTTACCGTGCATAGTATCATATTTCAACATGTATGCCAAGTAATCTACCGGACACAAGTCGTTAATACCTACGATCTGAATATCGTTTCTGTTCTGAGCTGCACGGAATACGAAACGGCCGATACGACCGAAACCGTTAATACCTACTTTAATCATTTTGTTTAAAATTTAAAGGTTTTATAATTGCTTTATAAACACTCACTCTATTAGTAATCAAAAGAAACCATCAATTTGACATTTATTCCTTTCCGATTGCGATGCAAAAATAAGTATTTCTTTTGAAAGTAAACAACGAATAAGAGAAAAATACTCAAAAAATATCAGCTGTTACACCTTATTTTTATATATACAAAGGCTTTTTCTGCCTCCTCCTAGCTTTTTTGCAATCTCAATATACCAAATTGACATTATCTATCCATAATTTATTTCCAGGAGACCCCACAAAGGCTCCTCCCATGCTTGAAGTAAACTGAAGAATCAAATGAGTAGGATGCTCGTCTTTACCGGCCCAACCCACTTCTTTTATAAGTTTACTTTCTCCTTTGCTGTTACGGGCATAATATCCGCCCGTACCTAACTGCATCAGTTCTGGTACATAACGCTTGTCATGCGTAATATCCCCATACATTATTTCATAAGTAGCTCCATTGTGCCAGTCTTGCGAGCGATTGTATTTTACGGCTACTGTACCTACTCGCTTAGCAATAATGTTTCCTTCCGCATCTTCCGAACGCTTCTGCAACAGGCAGACCATAATCGCACAATCCTGTCCCGGCACAGTTGTCTTCTTGCTGAATCCGGTCTGACGAATACGGTTCGGTTGTCCAGACATTTGAACCTTATAGTCATAACGAACTGCCTTTGGACGAGAAGTAAAAGGAAGTCCTGAATTCAGTGCTTTTTCTCCATCTTTAGTTCCCGTAATCGGTTCCTTCATATCACCCAGAAACATAGAACCAGAGGCTAAGACTGTGATATTCACCATCCCCAGCACCTTTACACTTTCAATATGAGTTTCCAGACGTGCACAATAGCCATTTCCTCTCTGTTCAGGATATACACTGGTATTTGTTTTTACAATCCCCATCACCTTAGCCATCACATTGGAATTTCCCCACGGAGATCCTCCCTGATTCACATAGGCCACATTTCCGTCGATTTCCTTTGTAGGCCCTAATTCATACAGCAGTTTTGTATTTCCTCCAATAATCCCAGACTCATGAATCTTACGGGTTACCCACTGATCCATGTCACCGTATTTTATTGGCACAACCTTTTCCTGTGCTTGCATAGCCAAAGGCATTCCAAGCAAAAACATACCTATAATCCTATTCAATTTCATAAATATCAAATCTTTTTCAGCCGACAAATATAAGCAAAAAAAGCGACAGCTTTTACACTGTCGCTTTCAATCCTGAAATATGGAATAATAATTCTTATCTATATCACATTAATACACACGATACAATAACCAAGCACCTTGGAAATCTTCACGTGTAGGATATTTTGCTTTAAATGCATCTCTTGCACGAGCTGCTTCGTCTCTTGTATCAAATGATTCAACAACCACACGATACATATTGCGTTCTGCATTGTACACCACCTTTGCATTATAACCGTCTCCATCCAGTTTTGACTTCAAGCCATCCGCATTTGCTTTTACGCCAAAGCTACCGCACACTACGCTATAAGCTTTCAAGCCATCACCAGAAACCAATTCTACCTTTTCTTCACGAACCGGAGCTGTAGATACAACTGGAGCAGGTGCGGGTGCTGTTTCTACTGCCGGAGCTTCCACTGGTGCCTCAGTGGCTGCAGAAGCCTCAGCAAGTTCCTGCTGTTTAGCTTTTTCATACGCTTTCTTGTAAGCACTTTCACTTGATTTACAAGAAGAGAATGCCAATGCTGTGCACAGAGCCATTCCCATTACAACAATCTTCTTCATGTTATCTATACCAATATTAGATGAATATTCAATTTAATACGTCGCAAAGGTAACAATATAAAATCTGCCATACTATTAAAATCCGTTAATTCTATTCTATCGACAGCATAGAGCTGCATTTTTCCATGAAAAAAGAACAACATATCAGGATTATTATTAGATTTGTAGAGTAATAACTTTTAAAAATTAGATTTATGAAAGCTTTAAGTATTGTAGCAGCATTCCTTGGCGGTGTTACTTTAGGAGCTGCAGCCGGCATTTTGTTTGCCCCGGAAAAAGGTGAAGATACCCGTAGAAAAATTGCTGAAGTTCTTCGCAAAAAGGGAATTCGACTGAACCGTGCTGAAATGGACGACTTGGTCGATCAAATAGCAGCAGAAGTTAAAGACGCTGAATAATTTGTCGTAAATATAAAGCAGGCTTTTTCAAGGGAAAAGTCTGCTTTATATTTTTTTCATCTTAGAATAACTGCTTATGTTTGCAAACGATAAAAGCATCGATAATCTTGAATCCTTATTTAAGGAGGTACGAAAATACATTGAGCTTCAAGGTCAATACGTCAAACTCGATTTGGTAGAAAAGCTCACTATCCTGCTATCGACCTTAATCCTTATACTCATCATTATCATTTTGAGCATGATGGCTCTTTTCTATTTTTCCTTCATGCTCGTATACGCACTGGCTCCTCTTGTTGGTAGCCTGATTGGAGGATATGCCATCATTGGAGGTGTAGTTCTTCTCCTGGCCATGCTCATTTACCGGATGAGAAAACAATGGATATTCCAGCCTATGGTACATTTCCTCGCACGCTTATTCCTTGACGAACCTGCTTCTAAAGAATAAAATAATGAACGATATAAAACCCATTACCAACTATAGCGTTGAAATCATCTCTCAATTAAGAGCACAAAAAAAGCAAGAATTAAGAGAGTCCAAAGAACGCATACAACTCCTGACACAGGAATTATTCTCTCCACAGAAAAGTAAAAACAAAATGGAGAATATGATGCAGCACATCAATGCCGGCATAGCCGCTTATGATGGACTGAAAACCGGCATCATGATATTCCAACGTATACACCGTTTTTTTAATCGAAAAAAAGATAAGAACCGCTGATGAAAACCTCATTATTCCTTGCCGCCCTTGCCGCTTTTACCACGGCAGGAGCTACAGAAAATCCATTATGGATGCGCCACTGCTCCATTTCACCCGACGGAAGCACCATTGCTTTCTGTTATAAAGGAGACATTTACACCGTACCCTCCACTGGTGGAAATGCCAGACAACTTACCACCAATCCGGCATACGACACTCATCCGATATGGAGTCCGGACGGACAGCAGATTGCTTTTGCCTCTTCTCGCCAGGGAAGCATGGATATTTACATTGTATCCAAAGACGGAGGAATCCCCAAAAGACTAACAACTCATTCTGGAAACGAAACCCCTGTCACATTTTCAGATGCCACACATATTTTGTTCAAGGCCAACCTGATGCCTGATGCGACCGACCTGTCCTTCCCCAGTGCCCAGTTTCCACAAGTTTATGAAATAAGCACTCAAGGCGGACGTCCCCAACTCTATTCCTCTCTTCCTATGGAAGACATCAGTGTCGCACAAGATGGTACAACCTTACTATATCACGACCAGAAAGGATACGAAGATCCCTGGAGAAAACATCATACTTCCTCCATTACACGCGACATTTGGATAAGTAAAAAAGAGAACAATGAGCGTACCTACCGGAAAGTCACGTCATTCAATGGAGAAGACCGTAATCCGATATGGAGTAACGATAACCAGTCGTTTTACTACCTCAGCGAAAAAGCAGGCTCGTTCAATATTTTCAAATGCAACCTTGACGGAAGCAATGAAATGCAGTTGACACACCACACTCAGCATCCAGTCCGTTTCCTGTCATCCTCACAGAACGGACTTTTATGCTACGGTTACGATGGTGAAATCTATACAGTCAAAGAAGGACAACAGCCTCAGAAAGTGGCTATCCGTATCGTTACTGACCAGACAGAAAACGAACTGGCTCACCAGATAAAATCTTCCGGAGCTACAGAAATCGCCGTATCCCCCAATGGCAAGGAGGTAGCATTTATACTTCATGGAGATGTATTCGTCACTTCTACTGAATATAAAACGACCAAACAGATTACAGACACTCCCGAACAGGAACGAAGCATCGACTTTGCTCCCGACGGAAGAAGCATTGTATATGCATCCGAAAGAAACGGACTCTGGCAGATTTACCAGTCTACTTTGACAAAAGAGGAAGAAAAGTTATTTACCTACGCCACCGATATCAAGGAAGAACAGCTGACACATTCTCCAGTCACTTCCTTCCAGCCACAATACAGCCCGGACGGAAAACAAATTGCATTCCTGGAGAATCGCACCACATTGAGAGTGCTCAACCTGAAAGATAAATCTGTCCACACTGCCATGGACGGAAAATATGAATACTCTTACAGTGATGGGGACCAGTGGTTCCAGTGGAGTCCCGACAGCAAATGGCTGCTTTGCGGATACATCGGAACAGGAGGATGGAACAATAATGATGTAGCTCTGGTCAACGCTTCCGGTAATGGTGAAATCCACAATTTGACAGAAAGCGGCTATACAGATTCCAATGCCAAATGGGTACTGGATGGAAAAGCCATGATTTGGGAAAGCGACCGTGCCGGATACAGAAGCCACGGAAGTTGGGGAGCTGAAAGCGATGTGTACATCATGTTCTTCGACTTAGAAGCTTACGAACGTTTCCGCCTCAGCAAAGAAGAATTTGCCCTCGTAAAAGAGAAAGAAGATAAAGAAAAAGAGGAAGACAAGCAGGACGACAAGAAAAAGGATAAAAAAGAGAAATCTGAAAAAGACAAGGAAGTTACTCCACTTACCTTCGACCTGGAAAACTGCCGTGACCGGATTATCCGCCTGACCGTGAATTCTTCTCATTTAGGCGATGCCGTACTCAGTCCTGACGGCGACAAGCTTTACTATCAAGCCTCTTTTGAAGACGGTGCCGACTTATGGGTACACGATCTGAAAGAACAAAAGACCGAACTTCTACTAAAAGACATCGGATATGGCTCGATGACCTACAACAAGGAAAACAAACAACTCTTCCTTTGCAGCAACGGAGGCATCAAGAAAATAGATATTGAGAAAAATAAGACTGACAACGTAAGCTTTGAAGCGATATTCAATTACCGTCCATACGAGGAAAGAGAATATATTTTCAACCATGTATGGCAGCAAGTACTCGATAAGTTCTATGTAGCTGACTTACATGGAACTGACTGGAAATTCTATCGTAAAAGTTATGCACGTTTCTTGCCGCATATCAATAACAACTACGATTTCCAGGAAATGCTGAGCGAACTGTTAGGCGAACTGAACGGCTCACATACAGGAGCCAGATATTATGCTCCGGGAGCCACTTTGTCCACTGCATGCCTGGGTGTATTCTTCGACAATAGCTATGAAGGAGATGGATTGAAAATCCAGGAAATTATCGCGAAAGGCCCGTTTGCGGTTAAAAAGACAGATGTGACCGCAGGTTGTATCATTGAAAAAATTGATGGAGAGCCTATCCTGAAAGATACAGATTATTATCCTATGCTGGAAGGAAAAGCAGGAAAGAACATACAACTCAGCATCTACAACCCGCAAAACGGAAAACGCTTCCCGGTAACCATCAAGCCCATCAGTGCAGGTGAGCAGAATGAATTGCTCTACAAACGCTGGGTAAAGAAAAATGAAAAGATGGTCGAAACTCTTTCCGGAGGACGAATTGCATACGTGCATGTAAAAGGCATGGACAGCCCAAGCTTCCGCAATGTATACAGCGAATTGCTCAGTGACCGCAATCGCAACAAAGAAGCTGTTATCGTAGATACCCGTCACAATGGAGGAGGCTGGTTGCACGACGACCTGGCCACTTTGTTAAGCGGAAAAGAATACCAGCGTTTTGTTCCTCGTGGACAATACATCGGTAGCGACCCGTTCAACAAATGGCTGAAACCTTCTTGCGTGATGATTTGTGAAGACAATTACAGTAATGCGCACGGTTTCCCCTGGGTATACAAAGAGCTGAAAATCGGTAAGCTTATCGGAGCTCCTGTTCCGGGCACCATGACCGCTGTATGGTGGGAACGTCAGATAGACCCGACCATCGTCTTCGGTATTCCTCAAGTAGGTTGTATGGATATGCGAGGCCAGTACATGGAAAACAAACAATTGGAGCCGGACATCAAAGTCTACAACAGTCCTGAAAAATCACTGAAAGGCGAAGATAAACAGCTTGCAGCAGCAGTAAAGGAAATGCTGAAAGAAGCCGATGCACAAAAGAAATAATTGTAACTCCTAGACAAGTCTATAAAAAAGCGGGGAAGGACAAAACACATCGTCCTCCCCGCTTTTTTATAATAACTCCAATTTTTATTCTACGGCCCGCAAACCTTCATTAATTCTCTTCAATCTCAGCAAGGCCTCAATATAGTAATAATCTGCATAGATGATAGAAGCATCTATTTCCGACTTAGCTGGCCAGTGACCGGTAGAATGTAACAAGAAAGCGACATTCGTATCCCGTGACTGATATTTATCGCTGCTCAGACTGCACAACATTTTTTCCGCAGCTTCCTTGTACTTTTCCCCTTGCCCGTTTCCATAAAAACCAAACATCTCCAGCAAAGCCGAAGCGACCACACAAGCCGCAGAAGCATCCCTAGGTGCATTCGGGATGTCAGATGCATTAAAATCCCAGTAAGGCACATAGTCCTCTGGCAAATTCTTCAGATACACGTCCACCAACTTCTCTGCAAATTCCAGATACTTAGGATCACCGGTTTCACGGAACACCACAGTATAGCCATAAATAGCCCAAGCCTGTCCACGTGCCCACATCGACTCATCCGCATATCCCTGATGCGTGCATTTCTTGATGCAATTCCCTGTCAGTGTATCATACACAGCCACATGATACGAGGTATAATCCGGACGGAACTGGTTTTCCATCGTTTTGTCTGCATGCGATACTGCCACGTCAAACAACCGCCGGTCTCCCCCGTTGCGGGCAGCCCAGAAAAGCATCTCCAAGTTAATCATGTTGTCCATAATGGTGTTATGTCCGCCCAACATCTCAATGTTACGAGGCCAGGACAGAATCGTACCCACTTTCGGATTATACAAAGTAGCCAGCGAGTCAGCCGTAGCAATGATTACATCCCGATAAGTCGGATTATGCGTCAGACGATACCCGTTTCCATAACTGCAAAATACGAGAAAGCCCAAATCGTGATCATACGCCGGAATCTCCGAAAACAACTTTAAAGACTCCGTGTACTTTTCTGCCAGTTCACGAATCGTATCATTTTGTGTAGCTTCATAATCATACCACAAAATACCCGGCCAGAATCCACCTGTCCATTCTTCCTTAGCCACCTTCCGGCAATTCCAGAACTTTTCACCCGACAAGATATTTCGAGGCTGCATACTATAATCCGCCTCCCCGTTCTTTTCCAGTTCAGCCAGCGCACGATGTACTTGCACGTCACAATACGCCAAGGCTTTATCCACATCCAGGTTTTCAGTCTTTTCACCGGCACAAGAAGATAAAGCCATGATTCCTATGCCATACAACAGATTTCTAATTTTCATATCTAAATTCTTTTATTTTTCCACACGAAACCAGTCTACATCCAGCCAGCCACGCTCCTTTCCATGAGGAGTTACGCTGAACATTCCCACCTTCGCACCAATCCATTTTCCCTGACGGGCTTTGAACAGCGTGCCGGCCTCCGTAAATTTCTTTCCATCCAGACTGTAGCTAAAGCGACAATATGCCCCTTTGTCTACATGTACCCTTATGTAAATCTCTCTTTCGTAATTGGGGAATAAACCTGCTTCAAACTTCCGACTGGGCTCCAATACGGCTAATGTAGAAACCTGTTCTAGGTTACCCTGTTCTGCATCCTTACATACAGCCTGCTTCAGCAAGAACTTTTCTCCCTGCTTTTCCACTCCTATCCAGGAATAGTCCCAGCCCATAATGATGAGTCCCGAAAGTTGTCCGTCATCTTTTGCCGAAACCTTTAATTTAGCGGTAGCCGTAAATTCCTCTGCCGGGAATTTTTGCATCAACAGATTCGGTACTTCCCAGAAGTTCTTAAAATGCGACGAAAGTTCATGCCCATAAATACGGGCATATCCCATATTCGTCGTAAAGCCAAACACATCCTGATAATTTGCATGCCATTCCCATTGCAGCCCCAGCTTACGAGTATCAAACTCATCACTCTCCACAGGCGTTTCTATCGGATACGTTTTACCGATTTTAGGTTTACGATAACGGCTCACCGGGTCTCCACAACCGTCTCCATCCTTATCAACTCCAATTACCGGCCAGTCATTTACCCATTTCATCGGATTCAGATGCAGTACACGTCCATAAGCTCCCTTATCCTGGAAATGCAAAAACCACGATTCTCCGGCCGGAGTGTCTACCCATCCTCCCTGATGCGGTCCGTTGATGTCCGTCTTTCCTTGCGCCATCACAATTCGGGCTTCATACGGTCCGTACACGTCTTTCGAACGCATCACCAATTGCCATCCGGAAACTACTCCACCCGCAGGTGCAAACAGATAATAAAAGCCATTACGCTTATAGAACTTTGCTCCTTCAATGGTATGATTTACGCCGTCATTTCCGTCAAACACCAGTACCGGGTCTGAAATGACTTTTGTACCTTCCTTATTCAACTCGCACACCGTCAGCACACTATTGAATTTCGCCCGGCTTCCGGCCCATGCATGAGCCAGATACACACGCCCGTCGTCATCCCATAACGGACAAGGGTCAATCATCCCTTTTCCAGCTTTTACCAGCACGGGGGCATCCCATTCTCCATACGGGTCACGAGTCTTTACCATAAAAATGCCAAAATCCGGATCACCCCAGTATATATAGAACACCCCTTCATGAAAACGAATGGAAGGTGCCCATACTCCTTTTCCATGACGGGCTTCATTATAATATTCCACCGGTTCCACCTTCTTCAAGGCATAATTCACGATTTTCCAGTTTACCAAATCCTTTGAATGCAAAATAGGAAGTCCCGGAGTACAATTAAAACTGGACGCCGTCAAAAAATAGTCCTCTCCTACCGCACAGACATCCGGATCAGAATAATCCGCATGAAGCACAGGGTTCCGGTACATGCCATTCCCTTCATCAGACACCCATACCTTAGAACGATACTGTGCCATCGCCGGATGAAACAGGCTGCAAACTGACAGACTCAATATAAAAAACAATCCTTTCATTCTTCTTTCCTAATTTAAGTAACCCCCAAAAACAATCTTCTACCAAAAGAAAAATACCCAAAACTTAAAAATCCATTTATCTAAATACTTTTCGTCTATAAATACGAATCAGGGTTCCATTCCACTTAAAAGAAGAACCTAAAAATTTCTTAAAATGATTCTCCGTTATATTTCTTATAAGTTTTTGCTTCCTTTTCTGTCACCGGCACCAGTCTCACAGCAGCTCCTCCTCTGGGTTTCAGGGTAAACTTTATCACATCCCCAGCTCCAACCAACACATACGAACATTTCACCTGCGTCTTTGTCTTCACTTCTTCTCCCCCATCGGTATAAATAGATGCCAGATATGTCTGATTCTTGTCCAGGAACGCACAATCCAAAGTTTCAGCAGAACCGTCATTGTTGGTCAACATTCCCACAAACCATTCTTTCCCTTTCCGGCGAGCCATGGTGATATTTTTACCCGGCATACCATCCAACACATGCGACTCATCAAATACAGTCTGCAGATTTTCAAACCATTCAATCTCCGGTTCACCGTTGTAGAATTGAGGACGGTCATACCAGAAAATTGTCATCAACGGACTATAAAATACCAATGAAGCCGCCAGCTGATGCGCATGCGTATTCTTCAAGCGCTTGTCATAATAACAGATAGTATAATCTGCGGCTCCGTTAATCATACGCGTAAACGGAAGAATGGTACTGTGGGTAGCATCCGGAAACTCTTCGTTCCCCAAGATACCCTCCTGTGTCAGCAGGTTTGGATAAGTACGGCTGAATCCCGACGGACGGAATTCATCATGAATATTCATCATCAGGTTATTCTCTGCAGCCAGACGGACCATGTCGTGCAACCAAGTAGCCCAGCGGTGACTTGCATACTGCACAAATCCTGACTTCACTCCCACAATACCCCATTTGTGCAACAGCGGGAACAATTCGCGCATCTGCTTCTGCAAAGCATGCTGGTTGACATACAACCAGATACCTACACCTTTCTTCTTTCCATACGCCACCACTTTCGGCATGTTCAGTTTTGACACCACCTTCGTAGCATCCCCATCGTGTGAGGTACAGGGCATATACCACTGCCAGTCAAAAAGCATGTACGGGATGCGGTGTTCCGCACAGAAATCAATAGTCTTCAAAGCCTGATCTGTCGTAAGCGAGGTTTCGCGCATGATTTTTCCCGGCTTAATCCAGTCCGTATTCTTAATCTCACAAGGAGGATTCAAATTTTCGATAATATAATTGTGTTCCAACAATTCCCCCGGTTTGTCAGCCGCCATGATGACCTTCCACGGCGTTGCATAATAAGTAACAATATCCACCGGACTATACATAACAGAAGTCAATGTATGCTGTTTTTCAGAAGAAGACTGAAACTTAGTCAGACACCAGTCGTCTACATCCGCATCTGTCAATGCTGCCCAAACTCCATTAGGCAATTCCAGCGTTAAGGCACGTTCCACCGGCTTCTTCAGCGCATTCACATCCAGATATTCAAAATGCGCCTGTGCCCATTGTTCAGCCCAAGCCTTGGTTCCTTCCGGAAAAGTATACTCCGTCAGGTCTCCCACTACCTTGTGGAAAATAGCTTTCGGATGTTCCGGAAAATAATAACGAAAAGCCACCCCTTCATCATAGGCACGCACTTCTACATTCAAACGGTAGTCAGAACCGTCCTTTTTTGATAAATACAGTGTGCCCCATTTGTAGTTGTCACGCACCGAGCTGCGTTCCCCATAAAGCGGTGTCCAAGTAGCATCATGACTACCGTAAGCCACCGAGTCCACCTCCAGATTGTCCATCCAGCATGCCGGCTGAGGCAATTTACGCATCCCCAAAGCCATTTCCCAGACACGATTGTCCAGTTGCAATCCGGCCTGCGATTCCTTCACAACCTGTTTTCCATTGTAATTTACCTCATAGCAAAGCACATTGGCTCCGGAAGCCGATTTTTTCTCATAAAATTTCACCTTATGTGTACCTTCCGGAGAAGACAAATTCAATTCGATCGGTTCTGCCGCACACATTGCAGCTCCAAGAACCCATAATCCCAACGTCAAAGACAAGTTCTTCATATTCCTTTTATATTGTTTTTTATAGAAATACGAATAACTTGTCCCGACTACTCAATCAAAATGTAAATTTCTTTGATTTTTATTTCACTTGAAACTCAAACGTATTAAAGGAATGAGCCTGCAAAGTCACATTCAGCCATTTTTCTCCCAACTTCACCGTCAGTTGCTGCGGACTATCCTGAAAGTTTCCAGCTACCACCACGTTTTTCCCCTCGGGAGTCTGCACCACTAACACCGGCTTCTTATCCTCACCCGTCGGTTTAAACGCCAGCACCTTCGTACCCGGAATCAGGAAACGAGTGTAATGCTTCACGGCATAATATTCCGGCGTAAAGATAGCCTTAGCCTGTTTGGAATCCACCCGTATCAAGGCATTCTGCTTCCATCCCCACGGACTTACTCCTTCATCCGCTAGAATCGGATTCCAGAAAGTATACTCCTCACAGCCATTTCCTAAATAATGATTCATCAGATGAAACGTATGCTCTGCGGCTTTCCAGTCGAAAGACCCCCATCCGCATTCACTTTCAGTCTGCACATAGTTATAATTCGGATATTTCGCACGCAGGCGGGTCAGTAACTGTCCTCCTTCCCACTGCAGTCCTATTCCTTGAATCGTTTCAGGTATACGCGGGTCGTCCAGCACCTTTTCTATTATTTCATAACGGTTTGTGTTGATGGTTCCGAAATACAATTTCACGTCCGGATGCGCTTTCTTCAGTGCCGGAGCCAGATATTCTACATTGAAACGGATAATCCCCTCCGGTGTCCATGCACATCCCGGATAAGGCGTATAGCTCCACGATTCATTTTGAAACATTACCATCTTTATGGGAATATTCAGCTCTTTATACGCAGAAACAAACTTGCAAAAGAAATTCGCGTATGCCGACAGGTAACGAGGGTCTTGAATAAAGAAGTCCGTTTCAGCCAGTTCTGCCGGGAATACTCCTTCTGTCTTAGGTCCTTTATTTCCTTGCAAATAATAATCCTTCGCCGGATGCATCGTATTATATTTATCACTGCGCACCGGATAATCCTGATTGATTTTCATCCAGCTGGGCGGACTCCATGGAGAAATCCAGAAGGTCATGTTCGGATTATAACGCTGGGCCGACTTGATATACGGCACAAGCGAAGTCTTATCGCGGTCTATATTAAAATGCTTCAATTCAAAATCTCCCGGCACCTCATCGCAGCTGTACCAGTTGCGTGAGAAGTCGTTCGCATTCATCGGAAAACGCCCCAACGTAAACCGCAAATCACCTTCCGGAGAAAACAGTTTCCTCAGAATTTCCTCTTTCTCATTACTAGGCAGCACATTCAAGGCATCCCATCCCAACTCATTGAAACAAGTACCCCAAGCCTTGAAAACGACTACAGAATCTCCCTTATCTACCGATAAATCAGCAGTAGTACCCTCTGCCTTCGTTTGCAATTTCACCTTGTTCTGTGTCCAGATCTTCCCTTCACAACTACTCACCCAATCACATGTCTGTGCCTGCACGGATACCTCAAGCAGTGCAAGTCCCATACAACTGAAGCAAATTTTTCTCCATTGTCTTTTCATAGCGTCAACTTTTTTTTATTTCTCAAAAGTATTCAAAAATGAAACACCTTCCACATGCGGACCCACATAAATTCGTGCCATATCTCCCGTATGATACCACTTCGGTTTTCCCGGCATATCATCAGAGATAATCTGACCATTTATGCGAAGGTTTTCAAAACGAATGTTCCGTACCTTTCTCTGTGCATCATATCCCTCAATCACGGAAATCTCAGCCCGATTACCGGTGTACGACACATTCTTGAACACCACATTTTCAATCCCTCTTCCCGGCGCCTTGCAATATTTCTCATTAAAGAAAATACGAAGATTCACCAACTGCCCCTGTCGGAAGTTTTCAATGCGTATATCTTCAAAGCGCACATTCCGTATCAGATTCTCATCGCCCGCATTAATAGCCAGACAACCTTGATAGTTCAACTGCTTCTCCTTATGGTCCAGAATATCGATATTCACATAATTCAGATTCTCCAAAATCTCCGGTTTGTCTGCATTTCCATGAATCCCAATAAAAATAGGATGCGCCACATCGGCCCATAACGTAGAATTCTGCATGGTAATGTTCGAACTTGGTCCCTCAAATCCCAATCGTGTGCCATACACCGTAGTACAGTCATCCGATGTCCGGCAAAATACCCTGTCGAACAATACGTTCCGGCTGGAAAACACATTCATCCCATCTCCCCAACCAAAATAACTGATGACTTTTACATTTCGAATGGTAACACTATCCGAGCCACCCGTAGCACATTGTGTAGCCATTAATCCTTCCACGTACACATTACGGGAATTAGCGATACGAATACCCATCTTCACGCTCGGGTCAATGATGCCCCTTCCCAGCAACTTCACGTCATGCACATTTTCAATCAGCATCCGTCCCATCATCACGGCTCCACCGGCCACATAGACCGTCTTACCGGAAGGAATACGAAATTCTCCTCCTTCAAAACGATGAATTCCGGGTCCGAAATAAATCAGGTCCGGATTCTTTTTGTCTACCTTAAATGTATCCAAGGGATTGGCAAACAAATGCAGGTTATGAAAAATATCTCCATTCACTTCCACCGAAAGATTGGCCGGTTTCTCTAATGAAAATTGAAGCGTATTCCCTTCTATCGTAAAAGGAATATCGTATGACAACGGACGTACACGAGCCGAATCAATCTTTCCTTTATTATACGTCACTGCAATTTCCACCTTTTCCGAAAAATCAAAGGTAGCCATGGAAGCATGTTCTACATGGTGCTTCGTCTCACGCACCTCATCCACTTTCACCAGGTAAGTGGGCACAAGCACCCACTTACTTTTTCCTTCCGGACGGACTTTGACTGTAAAATCATTGTTCAAGGAGATGCCTTGAGGTGCCCCAGCTACCTCCACTTTCGCCCCAGTTACTGTCCCTGTCAGCACACATATCCACAAGGCACTCAATAACCAACGTAACATAAAACTTTATTTATTCCAAAACAACAACGAGCCAAAAGCTGGCTGATCTCTCTCAAATCCTTCCGGACGTATCTTATCCAAGACTTCCTTTGTATAAGGCATTTCCAAGTGTTTACGCAACACATAATGGTTATACACTATCTCATAAACCGGTTTAAAGCTTCCTCGGGAATGGGATGAGATAGACTGCCAGTCAGAATATTTACCGGTAATATCTTTCCACACCACATAAGGCACATCATACCCCAAGTTGTACCGGGCCGTATACTCATATCCTTTCAGCAAACGATTGTCTAATGCCGAGTACAAATCATCTCCTTGAATCCAGGCCATTTCACAAATTGTAGCCATTGCTCCCAGCCCTAATTGCGGATGTCCCTGATCACGTCCACTTTCCTGACACTGTCCGGTATCGCCACTGATATAATTTTTTATCGTACCATTATCATGCGCATTCAGGTAAAAATCTTTTGCCTTCTCATACATTTGCACATTATCCGACCAAATGGCAATAGCCATGTAAGTTTTAGTGGCTACAGGTCCCCAGTTACCGTTAGTATACGGCTCACGCGCATAAAAATTCTCTAACACCGGCAAAAAGACTTTCAATATCATCTTACTGATTTTGGCCAAAGAAGACGCATCAGCTTCTTTATATGTGTATTTTAGAATTTCTGCCGCATATACAATTTTCATACCTTCCAGGCCAGCCAATAAAGGTGCATCATTCGTTTCCGGAATGTATTGCAACGTATCGGCATAAGCAGTCAATATATCCAGCGATTTTTCCGCATGTCTTTTATCACCCGTAAGCATCCACATCAGAGAATTCTGGTAAGCAGCACTGAAATCCCGCTCCATGTTACCTTTGGTATAAGCATATTCCCCGTCACGAGAAATCACCTTATAAGGGCCACGTAATTCATAATCAAACTGTGAACAAGGATGTGCTTTCAAAATCATCCAGGACCCATAAGCTGGCATTATTTTTTTCTCTATCTGCTGTTTCATCACCTCAAAACTTTTCAAGTTATGAAGCACACCAGGATGTGTAAAACTACGGGCTGACAAAACGGTACATAACACACACAGCCACATACTGACAACAAATCTTCTCATAAGCCTTCCTCTATTTATTTCACCACAATATTATCTACAAATTCGTTCTTTACAAAATCTTTTGTGTCTTTCATTTTCTTGCCATTAATGACAATATTTTCAAAAGTCACATTTTTTACTCTCCGGTTCTCATCAAAACCAAAAATCACAGACTTGTTTTCTCCGATACCATCATACGTAATATTGCGGAAAGTCAGTCCGTCAATTCCCCTGCCGGGCTGTTTGTCATATTTGGGATTGTAATTTACCCGAATGTTAAACATCATCCCCTCTTGTATGCTTTCAATGCGTATATCTTCAAATAAAATATTCCGAGCCAGGTTTTTATCTCCACAAACCACGGCCATACAACCCTGATAAGGATAATCATCCTCGTCCTGTTCCAGAATATCAATGTCTCTGAATGTCAGATTCTCTATAGTCTCACCTACTTCCGATTCGGGGTCACCATGCCCGCCAATATTAATCGGGTGAGCAATATCTGCCCAAAGTACTGCCTTTCGCACATTTACATGATTGGTACCTCCCCACCAGTTCCAACGGTGATTATAGAAAGCCAGGCAATCGTCACTGTTACGCATAAAAATATTTTCTATGTCGATATCCTGACAACTCATCACGTCAATTCCATCCGACCAACCCTTACAACTGAAGGCTTTAAAATTTCGCACGGTAATACCTTTTGAACCACCTCCAAAAATAGAATAATGATCTGGATTCACCACTGTTATCCCGTCAATATACACATTTTTCGAGTCTGTCACCTCAATCCCCCGAATAGCCTTGTAAATAATTCCACGCCCTATAATCCGTACATTTTCCGCATGATCAACCAGCAATTTAGCTTCTACTACGGCTCCTGGTGCCAGATATACAGTCGTATTACTCGGAATCCGGATTTGATTATTTGGCAAATCCCCCGGACGATGTGTACCTGGTCCAAAATACATCACTCCCTCTGAACTCTCCTTATAAGTTTCCGTTTCTACCGGATTGGCAAACAGATGCAGGTTATTCAAACGGTCTCCGTTAAACTCAACAGAAAGATACTGAGGCTTATCCAAAGTAAAGAAAATACAATTTTTCACCTGTTTATATTCTATGTTCTTGGAATACGGACGAATATCCACCTGCTGAATCATGCCGTTATTCTTCTTCACCATCACTTCCACCGGTTCATCCATGTCAAACTGTACCATTGAAGCATCTGTCACCCGGTCCATATCCACCTGAACCTTATACTCAAAGGTCTCTTTCCATTCTCCACCTTTTGTTCTGACTCTCACTGTAAAGTCATCATTATGTGGTAGTCCGGTACGAAGTCCTTCCGGATATGTATAAAGCTGGGCATTAATTCCCCCTCCACATATCAAAAGTAACAATATAAAAAATATCTTCTTCATCGCAATCCTTCAATTTAAAAGACAGACTATCACTTTCCATGATAGTCTGTCATCAATACAATCAAATTTATTTATCTTGCATACATTAATGTGCCACAGCCTAAAAGGTCATAAGTACCACCACCATCTCCGGTTTGAGCACCTGGTTCTGGTCTCATCTGATTGACTCCCATCAACGTATATTGCGTCCATTTAGGCTCCACATTTTTAACTTTTGCATAATGTCCATAGAGTACCTCCCACATCGGTCGTTGAGTACCACGGGCATCTGCTGAGACCTCTGTATGCCAACCATGTACACGATTATAATACTCTACAAATGGGACATCCAATCCTGCCACATTATATTTAGCAGAATATTCAGCTGCCTTTAAAATCACATTATCATTGTATCCAAAGAAATCATCCCCTTGATTCCAAGTTGTCTGGGCAATGATTCCCAATAGACCTATCACAAGAGTAGCATGCCCCTGGTCACGTCCAGACTCCTGTATCTGAGCTAATCCGGCATCATCTCCATCAAACACATGAACTATTGTATTTTTCAGGCATCCATTGCCTTCACCTTCCAGCAAATATTCTACCGCTACATTATAAATGTCACGTCTGTCAGCCAAAATTCCGATTGATAAGATTGAAGCAAGGTTACACAAATCCCAGTTTGCCCAATAGTTCATTATATCCGCATCATGATGTCTGGTCAAATAATCAAGATTCATAGAATAAAATACATCGACCATCCATTTCTGATAAGCAGCAAATTTATCAGCCCCCCATCCTGCATAGTCTCTCATCAACTCTCCAGCATTTGCAAACTGATAACCATATAAGCCGGCAGCCAATGATACGTTAGAGTCGCCATTCAACGATTTACAAGTTGTAGCCCACGCATTCAGTATATTAACAGCAGCTTTAGCATACTCCTCATCTCCTGTTATTTTCCACGCCAACGCATAATGATATGCAGCGTGAGCCTGATTAGCTGCATTATTATAGTTATCCGGTTCAGACTCCCAAATAGTATTTCCACCTCGAATTAACTTCTCTGTTGCATTTGGAGTTACAGAAATACCTTGAAAGCTTCCATTATACGGAGCTGTAAAATGGTTATTCGTCATCAATGCATTCCATCCGTCTATCCATGGAGCCGTCTGAGAAGCTACATTATTCTTTGCACGGTCAATATCTTCTTGGCTATGTAATATTCCCGGGTGGACAAAAGCTACACTTTCATCTTTAATTTCTATATTATGCTGAATTTCTTCAACCTCCTCTTCTTCTGTTATCCAATCACGTTCAATCGGATCAATATCGTCTCCGCAAGCTGAGGTAATACATGCTAAACCTACAGTTGCTATAAAAAACAGTTTATTCATAATTACTCATTCAATTATTACTTCCTAAATAAATTAACTTCACAGATGAAACCTTCAAATTAGATTCTGACTGTGTTATATTAGCAAGAAAACCTAAAGAAATATTATCATATACCTGATTTAAAGTAAATATATGTTCATAGTTCTGTTTAGTATCCAAAGCTAAATAACTAATGTTATTAGTTTCCAAAGCTTCTTTATCCGGCAATTCCTCACCTTCACAAATAACAAAATATCTAGTACCTCTTGTGGGATTAGTTACCTCCTCAACTGCGATTTGCACTTTATATTGACCTTTAGGAAGCTTTATACTCTGGTAAATCTTTCCATTTGACACAAACGTTACATCTTTTTTATTCCAGCCAACTTGAATCGTCAACAAATCCTTATTTGTACTTAGTCCACCTGTTGGAGCAGAAGCCCAACCACTTCCAAGTCTATTATACATATTTTTCACTGCATCATTCACAATCCAATCAGTAGGTTCAGCCCATACATCTCCAGTATTATCACCTGCTTGTCCTTCGCTATATGCTTTAGCACTAAACGGCTGCTTATAGTTTTTCAAAACAGAACTAGTTATATCAGTATTGGGAGCCAATACCTGCAATTCCTTCTCTGAAACTGCCTGACGATTGTTGCGAGTTACTGTAACTGCACCTCCTGTAAATCCGTCCGGCACCTGAGCTTTAATTTCTTCATTTGTACATGAAACTACAGTGGCAGCCAATCCACCCATTGTAACTTCTACCTCATCAACTACAGTTCCAAAACCCGTACCTTTTACAATTACGTTATCACCTGCAAAAACAAACTCTCCAATCAAAGGATTTTCCACCGTAACAGAAGTTATAGCAGCCTGTTCCAAGTAAGTGAATGACAATTTATTCACTGCACTTCTGCCTAAAACAGACAGATTCAAATCAAACTGCCCAAATTCAGACACTGCAGGAACTTTAGCCTTGATTTCCGTATCCGTACATGAAAGAATCTCAAATTCAATTTCTTCTCCATCTATCACAGAATACAAGCGGACATCTTCCACCGTAGTTCCAAAATTACTACCAGTAATCACAATTTCATCACTTGCATAGCCTTGTTGAACAGATACGGAAGCCATTTCCGGATCTGGAGTTATAGCAAACTCCAGATCTGTCACAATCTTCTGATCCATCACTACGATTGTTAAAGGACCAGTTTGAGCTCCTTCCGGTACGGCCACTTGAAGCTCTTTATCTTCACAACTTAATAACGGAACACTTTCCTCAACTCCTGTAAAATACACCTGCACAAGCTGCGAGGCTGCTCCAAAGTTTGTTCCGGCAATTGTCACTACAGTACCTACCAATCCTCTCTGAGGAGAAACAGAAGTAATAGTCGCATTGGGATCCGGATTTTCCATCCGTACTATTTCTGCATCGTCGTCACATGCCCACAAGAATGCCAGCATCAGAAAATGTAAAACAAATAATATTTTTTTCATAATCTATTCTTTATTAAGTAATAAAATTCTGGTTTATTATTTCAATTCCAATTTCAGTCCAGTCGCTCTAAACCAGCTATTTGCACTAAATGATGCCACAAATCCTAATGCAACATCTTGAGTGTCCTCCGTAATCTCAAACTCTATCACACATTCCGATGGTGTTTTATTCTCACCTGTTCCAAAGTCATGATAAGCTATTGAATTACTTGTCACATCATCTACATCAGGGACCTCATTACCAGCAGCTACAGCAAAATACAAAGAAGAACCAGCCTTCACGCCATATTCTTTAAAGTTGACAGTCAATTTATAACTACCTTTAGGTAAAGTTGTGGTCTGATACAATTTACCATTGGTAAAATCACCCCAATCCCAGCCTGCCTGTAGGATAAGATTATCATTATTCAAACCAGCTACTTTCTCCGTAGCACCATTGTTCAATGCAGAACGTCCTGCTTCATTTACAATCCAATCTGCAGGTAAGCAAACTGAAGCAGAAACACCTTTTTGTGCATCCGTCATATTCGGGTCTATCTTAAATGGTTGCTCATAGTTCTTCAGATAGGCAATCGTCACATCACCCTTCTTCGTAGGATTCAAGATACCACCAATATTGATGTCTAACCCATTTACATTCAGAACCAATGCACCAGTCGGGAAATCAGCAGGTGCTACAGCTTTCACTTCTGTATCTGACCACGAAGTCACTTCTCCTTTCACTCCGCCAAAAGTCACATATACATCCTCTTCCGACTTTCCAAACTTCTCACCTTTTATAACGACTTCATCACCAGGATTTACCACTACAGTACCTGAAGCCGTAGTATACTCAGAAACTACAGGAGAAGCCCATACCTCATACTTACCAGCAACCACCGTATTTGTCCATACTGTAAGCTCAACATCACCAGTCAATGCTTTTTCCGGAACCTCCACTACAATGCAGTTATCTTTACAAGATAAAACATTTTCAGCTTCAATACCTCCGAATAAAACTTTTACAGCTTCTGTTCTGTCTCCAAAGTTTTTTCCGTAAATAATTACCTGAGAAGTCACATATCCTGCGTCCGGAGAGATTTTCTCTACTTCCGGTACGGGATATACATACTGCTTGATATTTGCATCTTTTTCACAGCCCACTGCTGAGAAAACAGCCAATGCACACGCAAAATATCTTACTATTTTATTCCACATATTATGTTTCATATTAATCTATTTTACTATTACTTTTATTAATATCCAGGATTTTGAACCAGATTTGAATTCAAGTTAATCTGTTGCTGAGGAATAGGCCACAAATAATGTTTTTTCGCGAATGAATGATTAGACTTGCTACTGATTACTACACAATTCAAAACTCCATCACCTGTTTCCACTTCTTCTTCTCCCCAGGGGAAAGTTCCTGGTTTATACATTGCCGTCTTTATGGTTCCATCTGCAGCCTTAAACTCTGTTTCATAGCCATTTCCACCTACAACCATACCTAAACGAGACTGATTTAATTCCTGCTCTGCTATTCCCCAACGTTTCAAGTCGTCAAAACGGAATCCTTCCATAAACAATTCCAAAGCTCTTTCACGTCGTATTTCCGAAAGCATATCCATTTCGTATCCTTTTGCCTGACATTCTTCTATAAACTGATTGGTAAGCGCCTTTACACCACCTCTTGCTCTCAATTGATTAATACCAGAAAGCTGTTCATCAGTCACCTTTCCATTACGTTCATAACAAGCCTCTGCATAATTTAAGAACACTTCAGCCAGACGTAACACCGGATAATTGGCTGACTCCTCTTTCTCTTTTCGATATGCCGGATAATTATGAGAATAAAATTTAGAACAATTATATCCTGCCAATCCTCTATCCAAAACAACCGATCCAGATTCAGGATCAACTCCCTGATTGGTATAGTTCATCAAACGGTAATCTCGATTTTTATACTCATCTCCCGTATTATGATATCCTTGAAACAAATCTGAATATTTAATAGGTAGACCATCGGTACATAAAAACATATCCACAAATTTACGACTTGGAATCATCGACTCAATAGTATGACTTAAATTAACTCCACCTTGTCGTAATATATAATCATACACTCCATACAATATAAATTCATTGTTTGAAGATTTAGTCAAGCCTGCAGGGTTACTTCCCTCATCTTCTAGATTAAACAAGAAATAACTGCTTTGATTAGGAATCTTAGTATTACTATTCTGATTCCAGATTTGATAACCTCCATTATATATCACATCCTCACACAAAGTAATAGCCTCATCCAGGAACTCATTTATCTGATCTTTAGCAGGTCCGGCAGAACCTTTAAAATCTGTAGATGTCCCATTGTATTTTCTCCAGGTAGCTTCATAAAGCAAAACTCGTGCTTTAAAAGCTTCTGCCGCCATTTTTGTCACCCGTCCTTTATCAGTACTTGACAAATTTTGCTCAAGAGGCAGATTTTTAATTGCCTCAGTCAAATCTGACAAAATCAAATCTACCACCTCATACCGGCTGTTACGAGCATTTGTCAGTTCTGGTGAATCAGTATCCAACACTGTTTTTACAATAGGAACTCCTCCAAAAGTCTTCAACAGCATAAAATAATTGTAAGCTCTAAAGAAATAAGCCTCTGATACATATTGAGCAATTTCGTCTTTATTTCCAGAATAAGTTTCTGCTTTATTCAACAATATATTTACCGTACGGATATAATTATAACATTTATCCCATCGATCGTCTTTTAAAGAAACCACAATAGTGCCTCGACCTAAATCGGAAGATGCTAGAAAATTAGATGACAAATCAGACGAAGAATCCATATAATTATAGATAGAGAAACTTCCATACGGAGTGCGCCATCCTAACAACTGACCATAAAAAGAAGATGCATAATCCTTAAAATCAGCAGCTTTTCCAAAATAAATCACGTCTGAACGTTGGTCTAAAGGTTCAAGGTCAAGAAAAGTATCAGCACAGCTTGTAAATCCCAACATTAAACCTGCCAGCAATGAAACATATATTTTCTTCATATTCTTTATTATCATTTATTATATCTATCAAAAAGTAACATTCACACCAAATGACCATGTTCTTGCAAACGGATACCCTGTATTCTGAGCCATTTCTCCCATTTCCGGATCGAAACCGTCTTTAATGCTGGTAGCTTCCCAAATGTCATTACCTGAGAAATAAACTCTTACTTTTTCCATTTTAGCTTTTAACGTCCATACTCTTGGCAATGTATAACCAATAACCAAAGATTTCAAACGAATATAGCGGTTATTCTGAAGCATAAAATCATTATTCAAATAGTTCCATGCAGCTCTATCTTTATACACTGTCAGACGAGGATATTCCGCATTAGGATTTTCTTCAGTCCATGTCTTACCTAAGAAACTTGGATTCTGATTTGTATAGCCCGCAGAGAACGGATAAGCCATCCAGCCCTGACGCATAATCATCTGTTTTCCTACTCCTTGGAATAAAGCATTGAAGTCAATACCTTTCCAGTCGCCTCCCAATGAAATACCGAACATATAATGTGGATTTGCATCTCCCATATAAATCAAGTCACTTGAAGCTCCACCTTCAGCTGAAATGCACTTATCTCCACTCATATCTACGCGCTTAATATCTCCTGGACGAAGCTCCGTCTGACTACCATAAGGTAATAAAGCCATATCACCACCTTTATTAGCATATTTTGCATAATATGCATCAACCTCTTCCTGTGAAGCAAAATAACCATCTGTCTTGTAAAGGAACCAGGCATTCAAAGGATAGCCATTTAACGTAGCATTCTTACCCGCTACAAAAGTATCAGCGCCTTCCAAATCCATCAACTTACTTCTGGAATCACTCAAGTTTACAGATACGAAATAATTGAAATCTTTCACCTTATCACGCCAGGTTAAGGCAACTTCCCAACCTCTCACTCTTAAATGTCCGCTATTGGTTTTCGGAGCTGTTCCTCCCAACACAGAAGGATAAGAAACTGATGAAAGCATTCCCTTATTTTCTTTTATAAAGTAGTCCCAGTTAAACACCAAGCGGTTGTTTAAGAAATTCAAATCCACACCAATGTTCTTCTGTTCAACTCTTTCCCATGTTCTGGTCAAACTAACCAAACCGGAATTATTCAATGAAGTGGCAATAACCGATGTTGCCGGTGAACCTAACACAGCTGTTCCTTGATTAATAGTAGAAACATAATCATAATTTCCAAGTCCGACATCATTACCGGAAGTACCATAACTCAAACGTACTTTACCAAAATCAAGTCCTATGAAAGAAGTGATAGGCTGTAAAAATTTTTCCTGAGTAAATACCCATCCTAAAGAGAATGAGCCATAATTCTGGAAACGATACCCATCTGCAAATTTGGAGTTTCCATCTCTACGTCCCATCAACTCCAGCAAATACTTTTCCTGATAGTCATAGTTCACTTTAGCAATGTATGAATAAGTACCATTATGATATTTTCCACCACTGGTTCCCATCATATCACTATCTGCCACATTCAAGTCATACACTCCATCATTCGTAAAGTTCAATCGACCGGCAGCCACTTTCTTCACCTGATTTTTTTCTGCGTTGATACCCAACATGGCCGACACACTATGGTCACCAAATTTATTCTTGTATTTCAACAATGCAGAATAATATTGATAAAAGTAGTTTTCTGCTACAGTCAGATAACCAGGATTATTATGAGCCAAATTAGATGGGTCGGTAGTACTTAATGTAGGTTTTGTTACTGATACCACTTGTTCCGCAGGATTACCAAACCAGTCGTATGTCTGTACAGGAACAACATAACGTTCTCTTCTAAATTCTTCATTCTGGAAAGAAGCCATACCTTCAAACGAGAAGCCTTTCCAAATATCTACAATCGCTTTTACATCCACACGGCTGATCAAAGAAGTTTTATTATCACGTCCCCCATCTGCCGTAGCTGCAGCCGGCTGTCTGTCACCCACAGTTCCATAATCTGCATACCATTGTCCATACGGGTTCTTAGCTGGGAATAAAGGCATTTCTTGTGCATACAATGAAGCATCCAATCCCACAGAAGGCCCTTCTGTATCTGTTTTAATCATACTGGCCGCTGTTTCAAGTCTCAACCATTTCGTCAGTTGATTTCCATAATTTAAACGAAGGTTAATCTGCTTCTGTCCATCATACGCTGTTGCCAAGTTTCCTTGATTGTCTGCATAGGCAAGAGATATACGATAATCAGATTTATCGGTTGCTCCAGACAAACTCAAATTATGCTGATAAGCAATAGTGTCCAAAATAATTTTTAGGTCAAAGAATATTGTTCGGCCAATCAGTCA